>Ga0116231_10000357_pt1 | contig 74797 bp, 49 predicted proteins | sample S1TSphgellanicum_2_FD_89695 | JGI IMG/M metagenome (GOLD analysis project Ga0116231, IMG submission 89695) | Host-associated microbial communities from peat moss isolated from Minnesota, USA - S1T2_Fd - Sphagnum magellanicum MG | ecosystem: Host-associated > Plants > Peat moss > Unclassified...
AGGGGGGGGGGGGGGGGTTGGAGGGGGGGGGGAAGGAGCTGGGTGGTGGGAAGAGTTTAGAGTCCCATCACCATTATTAACAAAAATTCCAAGCTTGCCCAAACCTAGGTTGAACCTACCAAGTTCAAGATGTTTAGGGGGTTCACAAGGCTTATAAAAGCCTCATGATAGGGGGGTCCAAAACAATTTTAACTTGGACTTTCTTTTTGTTTTTCATTTTTTGGATCTTTCAAACTTAAGGCTTGAAATTAAACATGTTCAACAACAATCCAAACCTACCATGTTGCATAGATTTGGTTTATTTTTAATTAGAATTGAGTTTTTTTTTTTTGAATTTTACATCCATGAAGGCCACCTTTCATCCATACTCTAGATATTCCATTTATTCAAAAAAATCATTTATCCATTATTCATCCAATTAATAGCCAAACATGGGGTTAATGATTGGACATGGTTTTTTATTTTTATTTTTCAAACATTTCAACCCCTGTGATTAGACAAAGAAAAAAAATTAAAAATTTTAATTTGGAATTAATTGGGCATTTTCTTCAAAAATTCACATCTTTGACATATGACATCCATTTATGCCATTGGAATCTTGGAGAGGAGGCCTACATGTATGGGGAGTTTGAAGTTCTTTGGAGACATAAAGTTTTGGAGAGTTTTGATATGTGTAGGGCCTAGTCCATCTAAACCATTTTTTTGTCAAATGTTTAGTGCTTGTGCCAATAAACACCCATTTGTATAATTCACAAGTGGTGCTAGAGTGCCATGCCATCAATGAATGGGGATAGTCATGCCATCACCTTTTGAATTTATATCATAAAAATGAGAAATTATGAAAGTGGGAATTTGTGTTGCATGAAAAAAATTCATTCCCACTTTGTGGTGATTAAGGTTATGCATGTGTTTTTGTCACGTTAGAAGAAAATGTTGGGTTTGGTTGGGCTTGTAATTTTGTGACAAAATCTTAGGACTTGAAAGTTTTAAGTACTATGTGAATAATTTGTAACTCCATGATGAAATCTTTAAACATAGATTACCATGTTGGAGTTTACTAGTCAAAGGTTAAAACCCACCCATGCATTTATCCACTAAACAAGGTTGGAATTAATGGGGGAAAAAAAATTGGTAAATTGGTTTTCATGATATTGCGTATATTTCGGATTTGATCGTTAGTTGTCCCAATGATTGTTTGTGGGGGTGAAATCAAGTTGATGGCCAATAATCCACATTTGTTGTGTTCATAGTGTGCCCAAGTTGTGTTGACTTTGTGAATGTTTTTGTGATTGCGCCTACTATTTAAAATTAAGGTTAGCCTAATCTTGCATGTTCAACATCCTTTAGGAATTAAGGTTTGGAACCTAGGGTTTTGGGTTAGGGTTCATCACGAAGGTGGCATAGGATTTCGAAACAAAAGACATTTTGAATGGTACCAATGGGTTTATTAGGCGAAGGGTGAGGTTTAAACCATGTGAACCTAGGTTATTTTAGGTTAATTCACCCTAGGTTATTCTAAGGTAGTTTACCCTAGGCTATTTTTTGGTTATAAATTATTGCACCTTAGGTTATTTATAAGATATTTTCTCTTAGGTTATTTTTGGTTAGTATAAATATGCCACCTTAAGTTATTCTAGGCTATTCTTAGTCATTTTAAACTATTTTACCTTAGGCTAAAATATAACATAGGGTATAATAATTTAAAATAATTTAAAATAGTTTAAGGTATAGTTTAGAATAGATTAGTGTAAAATAACTATAAATAATCTAAGGAAAGGTTTAAAGAGGAAAGGTGTGGTCAATAAAAGGTTGACCCACAAACCAACTCCAAGCTAGTTCAACACCATAGAAGCAAGATTTGCATAGTTGGAAACCTTGGTTACAAACATGGGAACACATGTGAAATCCATTGCACTTGTTTCATGGAAGTGAAGCAACAAAAAGAGACTTTGTTTCCTAGCTTGAATGCCAAACCTAGTTTTTTTTGTGTAGCCAAGTTCAAGTTTAGTGGTTCTAAATGAAGTTATGTTGAATGTTTCAAGAAATCGTGGATCACAATCAACATGTGGTGGAAATTAACCAAGTTAACTAAGTTAATTGAAATGTTTTTGATAGTTACACCTATGACAGAAGCAAATGTTTGAACATCATCAAAACCACAAGGTGCCAATGAGAGGTTGAATCCTTAATGTGAAAATTCCTTTGTATATAATGGAAATTCACAATTTTTTTTCTATCTTTAAAGCATTTTATTTTCCTTCATTCCAAGCATTAGAAATTTAAATGCCTAACATTTTGAAATGTGATGGATTTTTTCATTTTCACATAATAACAATAATCATGTTGAATAGTTACTAGCATTAGTCTTTGCATGGATTTATATTCATATCATTCTCTAGAAATTATAGATTTGGTTATTCCACATTCATATCTAAAGTTGACAATTTGTCTAATACTTATATTATTATGATATTTTGGAAATTTCTATACCATTATGATGATGGTATATGATAAACCATATACTTCCCAACATTAAAACATGCACAACACTAATTTCTTTATTATTTCACATTTGAAATTTAGGATTGCAAGATGTGAAGCATGTTCATAATATTGATGCATCATGGCATTAGAATAAACAACCACACCATGTAAATGAATGGTATGTGGATAGGAAACACTTTTTCATTGCATTTTTGTGCCATAGTTAATCACATGGATTAATTATGTACTAACCATTTACACGTATTTTTGTAATGCCTACCTAGTAGTTAGTAGTCATCAAGTGTTTTACCTATTTATCTACCAATTTAATAATTAGTATTATTCAATTGTTGATTTTTATTTTAGAAGGAACCTTTGATACCTTTTATGAAGTTTTAAAGCTTTTGATATAATCTCTAGTTTAATCACGACATTGATTTTTTGGAATTCTAAAACTTAAATTTTGATCTTTTTTTTAATAAAAGTGGAGTTCAATCTAGTTTAAGATAGAGTTCAATTATATTTCCATTACACACCAATCTTTTTTTGGGGTGAAAAATCATCAAAAAATGACATTTTAAAAAAAAATTAATGTTTTGCTACAAAATTTCCTTTTTTGGCAAAAAAATTGCCTTCAAATGGTAATTTATTTTTTTGGGAAAGTGTTGCCACATTTATACTTGCTAGCTAAAATTTTGAGAATTCCTTGAAATAATGTTGTTAGTTAAGTTGAAATGTGCCTAGGGATGCTTGCAACTTTGACTCCATCAAGAAATTTAAATTAAAAAAGAAATTACACACATCTAAACATAAATATTTTTTTAAGTATTAATTTGTTCAACCTATCCACCTCCCAAGATAAAGATGATGTATAATATTAATTATCTACAATTAATTGAAATTAAGTACTTACATAAAAAATAAGGTAAGGTTTTGATTTTTTTGAAAAATTACACTTATGTATTTAGAAACTTGAACTTGTTTAAAAAAGAACAACACTTTTGACACTTAATGGCTCCCTTACCTTCATGCAGCTCACCTCTTTGGGGCTTTTTTGCTTGCATGGACTTTGGTCCTTTTTTTTGTTTCTTGTTCTCTCCCATTATCAGGTGTTTTGTTTTGGGTATATGCACTCTAAGGTGGCTCATTTTTTATGAATGTTCCGCTCCCTAAAAGTCCATACTATGATGTTAAAATGTTAGTTTATTTTGATATCATTAATTTAGTGGGGAATTATATGGTGGTTAATGAACTAAAAAGTCCATATGAAGAATAATCATTATAAACAATTATTTAATGTACATGTTACCAAAATAAAAATTGAAATCCACCCAAAAATGATTATGACATGGATTAATGGAAATATGGTTCATTTTAGGCCATTCAAAAGTCCATAATTTTTTTTTGGTCAAATGTTTTTTAGCAATTTTTTTGCAGATATGTTCTTTTTGTTTTAACATATCATATATTGAGTCCCTATCATATATCCCAAATATAATTCATACACAAAAATGCATGTATATAGAGGCACAAACAATAAACTAATCCATATTTTTCAACTTCAAAAGTCCATTACTATATATTTGGTGTATATATGTTGCAATTTTTTTTAATAGATGTCTTCTTTTTCAAGTTGAAAATTTAAATCTCACCACAAATTTAGAAAATTATTGTTTTTATGTCATGTTAATAGAATGTAAATGCATGCACTACAACAAAAGGTGTCATATGCCAAGTGATTTTCACTGGATTTTGAGTGAATTCATCAATTGTAGTGAATGGGGGACCAATGAAGAAGTAGCGAATTCACTGGTCTAAGGAACGTGGACTAATGAACTACACCCACATTTTGTAGTAATGATGCCATTATGCAAAAAATTAGATTGCGACACAAAAAATGAGCCACCCTACCTTGTAACCACCCCTTTGGTAGGGTTTCATCAACAACACCCTTGGTTTATGTTTTAATTCTATTATGAAAAAAATCAATTACCTAATCTTGTTCCAAGGAAAATTCTAATAAAACACAAAACTTTTGATTTGGGTATTTTAGAACTTAACGTTGAACATGAATTTGAACCATTTTAAAATAAAAACTTTGCCACTTACATTATTCACCTATTTGCCTAGGATGTTTAAATAAATAAATAAATAAATGAAAAAAGGAAAAACACCCAACAAGGGAATTGTCGCAACCCTACTTGGGAGAATGTGAGGATGAGACTCCCGAAATGGGGACTTGGGAGTCCTCCAGGACTCCCGAAACTTCAGAGTTCGATTGTAAGGGTCAAAACACCTCCCATTGGGGTGTTCTTTATATCATTGGAAAGCTATTGAAGTGTAGATGTCGAAAATGGCCTCGCATGGGCCATTTGGACATCTACAGCACAAGTTATGGCAAAAAGAAGGGTTGGGAGTCAAACTGTGGCAGTTTGACTCCGACCACTAAACGTCGCGAATCGACTCGACCCCGGTGCGTGCAAGTGGAGTGCGACACACCGTTGGAAAGCTCTCGAGGAGAGCTAAAACTTTGCTTTAGACCTCATCCCAATCGGAGGTCTAAGCAAAGAGTTATGGTAGTGCAAAGTCCCGAGAGTCTAAACTAGGACAATTTCGGGACTCCTCCTTGGGAATCCCAGGACAAAAAGCCATTCGGATGTGGGTGCCATAGAGAGGCACATAGTATACTATATGGGGGAAGGTGGTGGCTTCCCCCGAGTCCGGGCCATGGTGAGTCAAGAGTTGCCCGTGGCTTGTCCTAGCACCAAGGGTGCTCCAGAATGTGAACTAACTAACTTGTTGGTTGGTTTGATGCATGTTTGAGTAAGTGAATAGCTTGTCACTTTTCCTAGTCCCATCTCGGAGTTTCAGCACGCCCTTCTACCCCTTTTAGTGCTGAGAGTTGGGAGCGTGCCCCACGTCCCCCATAATTCCACTACTCAAGTAACTTAGGCCCAACTTGGGGCTAACTAGGGACTTGGGAGCGTGTTAGGAATGAGAGAAGAAAAATAAATCAAAGTCCAAATAAAAAAACACACTTAAAAATGTAGAACGCACAATGGGACCTTGACCCATCATGAAATTTAAGACCTAAACCCATCACAAGTAGCACAAAACAAGTTATGCAAGTAGATGGGTGAAAAACATGGAAGGACACCAAGCCTAGAAGAGGCCTTTCTTATTGCCACAACCACTCGACATGATACACAAAATAGTGGCAACTTTAACTTTATAATGAGCCATTAACACCTTCTGCCTATAAAATGAACCTATAATTGAAAGAATAGGACTTCCAAAGCCCTTCATTAACCATGCCATGTTAGCACATCAAGGAAGGCAATCGTCCACTTGCTAGTGTAAACACCTAAATATCTCTATTATTAAAGGGATGAAATCATCCTTAAGGTGTTGGTCGTAATATGACACAATATTTGCTTGAGCTGTAATCATCGCAACCATTCCCTAGGAAGAAGTGGCTTGTGAAACTACATTTGCACAAATTAAGTCAACAATTATTACATTTGTCAAAATACAAATACCATCTATTGTAAGCACAATATCCACTTGTCACCTTGATGATTAAAGAGAAGGTGTCGAAAAAACATGTGTTTGTTCACACAAAACATGGAACTCGACATCCCTAGCAGTGAAGGCGAAATAATTTCGAATTGCATCATGTGTGGTTATGCATTCTCCCCCATGAACTCAACAAAGTAGGTGTATCCTTGTCGAATTTATGGCCTGGCTTGCATATGCATTAATAAAGACCACAAGTCGTGGGATGGGGGAAGCCTAATCCAATGCATAATGCTAAAGAAATGTTTTTAGAAACCATCTTAAAGTATGGGATAACTAGGTGGGCAGAAAGCTAAACACCTAAACTTGGGCCTACACAAGATTTCAATCGAACGTGATGACAATTTGAAGACATCTTTGAGATGATGCTAGAAAATGAATGCTCGTGCCCATTTTATGATATTTTCTCTTGAAGACGATTTGTTCTTTTCTTTGATAGTTGTTCAAATGGTGGGATGGAAGTTTGAACAATTGGAGGTAGAAGGTCATGAACCCACCTAAGGTGAACTTGGAATGGAAGTGGACCTAAATTGTTCACCCCTATAGTCCCCAATAAAAATGGGTGGTTGTCCTACAAAAATCTAAATGCAATGATTGGGATGATGAGCCCTTAACCCCCCAAGTATGCTACTAGGGCAATAACCCCCGCATAGACTAGACTTATCCCACCTTTAGAGATGGGAAAAGAAGCTTTTCAACAAACTAAGGGAGTGGAAAGAACTTAGCCTTAAGAGTTTCCCAAATTTGCGAATGAAAGATGAATCAAAGGAGGTTAACTGATGTTGAAAATCTAGGAATAGGGGGAAGAATGAAGAAGGTAATAAGGCCTTTGTGCAAAACAATGAGTGAGAATCCCAAAATACCACCTACACATCCCCCGACTTAAGAAAGACATTTATGTGTTGAACATCATCATCCAAAACATCTTGGAAAAAATTAAGAATTGAAGGAAAAGGACCCCAAAGGAACACCCAAAACCCTAATGCTTTTAGTAGGGGTATAAAAACTTGATGGAAGCAAAAACCTTAAAGGCAACCCTAAAGGAGACCAAGGAGAACATTTGTTGGGCTAAACCACAAGGTTTACAAAATCTAACTAGGGAAAAAATGATGAAAAGCTTGAGAAACAATTGAAGCATGCTTAATGATGTGGGTGTCATTTATGATAGAAAGAAATAAACAAGATGGGGAAAGGGCCATCGAATTATGACGTGCGTAGAAATGAGCTAAGGCAAAAAGAGGAGCACCCAACAGATCCCCCTTACAAGTACCAATGGAAGACTAACTAATAGATAGACTCACCTTGAAGGGAGTGATGATTAAAAAAAAGAAGGAGCTAGGGAGCATAAAAGGAACAGATGAAAGGTATGAATTGAAACAATTGCTTATTCACAACATGCAACTCTTGGAATATAACCCTATGGGAAATAATGTTGAAGGCATTTGCATGTTTATTTACAACACCACCCAATCCGGGTGAACATATAAAATTACTTGAATATTGTACACCACTGCCTCTAGCCCCCCTTGATTGTGACCCCAAACTAATGGGGGGATAAATGAGTGACAAATGCATCGTAAAACTAAAGGCAAAGGGTCCTATTCACCAATTGATAAAAAACATCGCTAACTACTATTGAGCAAATGCCACCAAAAGGCTTGACCAAAGTTAACAACCTAGTAGGACAAAGGGCCTTGACTATACTCCCAAGGATACACCTTACTGCTACATAAGAATAGATTAGAAATAATTGGGAAAAGTTGTAGCTAAGTCCTTTGGGTTAAACAAGTCTTGAAGGTGTTTGAATACCATACTTGAAGGCTCTCTAGCTAAAAGGTGAGTTGAATGGGTAAATGTCGACTTGAACATGTATAAGGAAAACTCCAAATTTACGTTTGGCTAGAACTCCATCAAAAAATCTAAGCATGATAAGAATGAATCTGAAGGATGAAGAGCTTGTAAAGTAGAAATGATCTCTAAAGAGATTGAAGTTGATGCAGGGGGGCAAGAGCCTTCACAATTCGAGCATATTCCCATGCTCGCCTTAAGGCTAGACTCCAATGAAAATGATGGGCCCTGAGTGGGAAGAGAGGAATGAGAGCTCTAGGGGAAGGGCACCATCTGAAAAGGGGAGACCAAAGATAAAGTAGCCACTAAGGCCTGTGTGCATTTACCCACTTAAGTATGTAGTTTCAGGTGGAAATAGCATGGTTTGTTCCTAGGTTAGGTCAAGGTGGAAGCTAAGTACCTGGGTTGCACCTATCACAACTTAGTCATAACATGTAGGGTAAGTTCTGAGGACCAAGAAGGGGACTGTTCTGGGAATGAGGGCCCCAGTTAGGCAGGAGACAGGCACAAGACCTGAAATCTCAGAAGAGCCCTATTCAAGTTCATTACACAATGGAAAGAAATGGTACAATTTTGCTTTCATAAACAGACCAATGTGGTTCATTTTTTATGAAAAGAGGCACCTTATGTGTAAGGTTCCTCAAAAAATGAGGAACCTTACCCTTGGTGGAAATTTTACTCAGGGCCTTCCACATACACTAAAAGAAGTTCTACTGGGTCTTTACAGGTTCCTAAGGGATGGTGCACTGCTGGGTGCTGGCTTACATAATTGGATTGGAAACCTGTCATCACAACTGAGTTACCAAGGTTCCTTGATAACATATTGTATAAGCGTGCTTAACTACCTAGATAAGTTGGGGTAGGTAATGTAAGTGTTTACTGGTAGGTAAGATGCCAAGTGGTTACTAGGTAGGTAGATATGAGTGTTGTGTGGTTCTTATTTTTGAAGAGAACCTCCAGTCTCAATTTAAAAAAGGTTTGGAGGTTTTTTGGGTGTGGTTTGAGCTTGGTTCTTTTCATTTTAAAACATTACAGTTCAGTTTTGACATATTTTTCCAAATTCAAGAATCTCCAGGATCAGTTTGATTTCATGTAAACATTACACATTCACCTATGCTAGATATTGTATAGATAAAAAGTTTAATATCAAATTAAATATGTGGTCCGTATAGATATGAAATTTAATAATTAATAAAAATTAATATTTAGTTTTAAAGTTGAGCTCACTAGTCAACATTTTTTTAAAAAATCAACTTGCAAACTTAAAAAACCTGTCTCTTTTTTCAAGAATGTTTTTTTATGATTTTGAGTCTGGATCTAGCAAAAGACTAGTTCCAATGTCCAGTTCGTATGCCAGTTATAAAGAAAGGATGTGAGCTTGGGTTCAGGTCACAGAAACCTGACCCTGAACCTTTGATTTTAACACTGAAAACCAGGTACACTCACAACATTGGTAGATACATGGGGATGGTCAGTACATAGCTAAACACAGTGGTTGGATATTGGACAGGAGCAGAATGAAAAAGTGTTTCCTGTCCACATATCATCCATCCTGCATGGTGCACTGGTGGGTCACAGACCTAATCCACGAATAAGAAGACAGAGTAGAGTGCAGTAACCTAGAGAGGGGTAAAAAGGGCAACAGGAAGGAGACAGACTGCCACCTAAGCCACTCAAAAGAATTGATCAACGGACAAAGGGATGGGAGATTCTTCTTTTACTTCGACTTGGGTATGTTAAATTAGCCGGCTTTTTGTCGGTTCCAGTTGGGAGTCAAAGAAATCGGTTTGCCCAAATTCCGAATTTCGTGTCCCCAATTGGGTGAATGCGGGCTGCCATGGCAAAGGAAAAGGTCCCGAGTGATTTTGCCAGAAGCCCACAAGGTGGGACGCAACCAAGAGTCGCTTGCTTGCACCAGGTCGGCTGAAATTGTAGACAAATCCTTGTGATTGGAACCCATGTGCCAATGGGCCCCGCCCCACCCCCTGCCCGTTGGGGCCTTCACTCTCTCTCTCTCTCTCTCTCTCTCTCTCTTTCTTTTCTGTATGGAAACAGTCGCAGCACAAGAGACAGCGTCGATCTCACGCACAGACAAAAGGGATATCGTATCGCGCACAAATGCCAAGGGCGTGAATATCACGCACAAGATTCAAGCTCATTTGAGCTCACGCCTGAAATGATTAAAGGGAGAAGGAGAAAGTGCGAGTTCAGCGCACTACGTGATCTGTAGCAGTTAGTTACCACACGGAAGAGGAGGAGACAAGACGTAAATGACGCCGGAGCAGCAGCAGCAGGGGATTCTGGGGATGATGGATCCGGATAGCTTGTCCAAGGCATTCGTGGAGCACTACTACACGCAGTTCGACACCAACAGAATCGCACTGGTGAGCTTGTACGATGAGGCATCTATGCTGTCGTTTGAAGGTCAGCAGATCCAAGGCGCACACAACATTGGAGCCAAGCTCAACGGTTTGCCTTTCGAGCAGTGCAAGCACATCATTTCCACAGTCGACTGCCAGCCTTCGGGTCCCCTCGGCGGCATGTTGGTGTTCGTAAGCGGCAGTCTCCAGCTTCCGGGAGAAGAGCATTCTCTCAAGTTCAGTCAGATGTTCCACCTGCTTCCAACTCCACAGGGAAGCTTCTACATCTTCAACGATATTTTCCGCCTCAATTACGCGTGAATAAAACAGCCCTACCTTCTTGGTAGCAAAACAAAACAAAGCAAAGCCTCGTAAGTCATGTTAAGCTGCTACTTCTTCTTCTTCTTCTTCTTCTTCAATGTGTTGGAAGTTGGTTGTCGCATTCGCCATCGCCGTTACACTCCGCGAGCCATGGCGGGCAGGCAACAGCTACCTATATACCTAGTACTACAACTTTCCAGTTTGGAAAAATCGTCGATGGCGGTGGGTTTCTGTCATTTCTAGTCTCTCGTGTACTTGTAAACGTACTGGAATGAGGTGGTGTCAATCAAATCAATGTGTTGTAATCTTCCGACACACAATTTTTATAACTTTGCAGGCAAAAAATTCAGTCAAGAAGGGCTTCAAGTTTCAATGCATAATACAGACCAATTGTGTTCTCTTGGGTTGCACTAGGAATTTTTGAGTTTGAAATTTTCATGTGCTCATTCTCGGGTGGGAACTTGATTTCCCAATGTTGCCTGTCAGCTTCTTCTTCATGGTTTCATGTCTTTTTTAATAGTCTTCAGATGGGCCTTGCGTTGTTGCATCCTACCTCTACCCCCCCAACATGTGGGTAGTTAGAAGAAAGGCTTGCTGAGAAGATTTTGTTAGCATGGCAAAGCAGAGTACTGTTTTCCTCAACTGCAATGATTGCTCAGGTCTTAAGGAGAGAATCATACTCTTTGAACAACAGCCCATGAATGACTTGGCACAAAGTTTTGAATGTTAGCTTATTGGAAGAACTTCAGTGACCAGTTACTGTCCATAGAGCAGGGCAGATCTGAGCAACAAGCTGTTGAAATTTTCCTGCTACAAAGAGTTCTGTTCCTGAGAAGTGATCAGTATGGAGCATAGAACCAAAATTGGCAGGTTGAAATTGTTGTTGTTCTGCTTTTCAGGAGGCAAGGTGTTCTCCACTGTGTGCTTTTCCCTTCTTGTTTGCAGTAGCCCAGCTCAGAGCACTCCCCAGTCGTTTCTTCAGTCTTCTTCCCTGCATAGCTCTCTCTTACTCAGGACTCATATTCATGCATTCCACTGGCTATACAGGATATTTCTTTTCAAAGTTCCCAAAGAAACAGACTGGGAATAGAGCATCTTCATTATCTTGTCACTGCTAAGGAAATAACTGCAAGATGGGCTGTTGCCAACTAACACCCCAGTCCAAATGCATTTGCATGGGAATGATATTTACTATTGACATCCAGCTTCTCCATAAGTCACATTCATTAGAAAATGTCCTGACCAAAGTAATCAGCGCTTTAGGATTTACCTCTGCTTTGTTGTTGACAACCTCCCTTGCATTTGGGAAGCACTCCAGGAATTTGCTGCAAGCAGACAAACAGAACCTGAGGCCTTAGATGGAATCATACTGTCATGTGCATGATATATGACAACTGGATAACTACCATCACTATAATTCTTCACACAGAATCTGTGTATCTTGGACTCTAGGTCTTAAAAGGTTCTACAGATGTTCTTAGACTGTCCAAGCAACATTGTGGATTGCAAGAGATTGGTTGTTTGATTCAACTTGTCTTTGCAGCATATGAACTTCCTCAAGTTCAATCAATATGGCCTGCAGATATTGAAGAATGCAAACCTGTATTGCCAGCTAAAGGCCATTTGTGGTGAATCAAAAGAATCTTGGCAGGGAACTTTAATGCTGTAGCAGAGGAATGATGGATGCTCCTTGAGGATCACCTCACCTTGTGACCACTTCACAGTTGTGATATCTTTAACACTGTTGAGGGACCAAAATGAGAGCCCAGTTACACCAATTCGGTGGCAACTGTGGTTTATTAGTCCAAAAATAACATTCCAGTATGGTTCCAGGATGCCCTTTGCACACAACTTTGCTCTTGTTGTCATCTCCACCTCCAGAGGTCGGTTGACAATTGAGGATGGTTGCTGCAGCAACAATGCATCTGAACCTTGGCTGACCACATCAGCCACAAATGGCAATTGGGGTTCAGATGCTTTGCCAATCAAAACTGGTTCAACAGGCAGCTTCCTATTTGCAGCAGTGTTTGACACTTGCCTGTTCTTCATCTTTGTTGACTGTCCTTCAGCTTGCATGGAAGGCACTTGTTGGGAGGCAACAGGGTCACAAGTCCTGGCAGTGTTATTCTTGTGCTCATACTGGAACTCAGTGGTGCAACCATTGAGTCTGTTGTCTTCATACACCAAAGACTGAAGTTGGTCGTGTCCATCCAAATTCCCCCCTTGTTCAGTACTGTCTGCTTCCCTGTCAACTTGCATAGCTCCAGCTGACTGGTCAATATAAGCTTGTGTAAACAGCTCTTGTTTGCAGGAATGACATCCTGCAGAACTGAAAGCATTGGCATTGTTGCTCATTATGTTATCCTCATGGACCTCAGTGTTGCCATTAGAAAGGGAATTCTGGTCCTCGTACCCCAGGGACTCGACATGATGGGGTTGATTGATACTTTCCCCTTGTTGAGTACCTTTCTCTTCTTGATTATCCTCTTCTGCTATAGCTGATTGCTCGTCTTTGGGTTCAAAGAGTGTTTTGTCTCTCACCAAATCGTGTTTCTGTGGAGAGGAATCCAAAGAGTTGAGAATTCTTGAGTTGTTAACCTCATTGCTTGCCTCAGTGTTGCATAAGGCAAGAAACTTTTGGTCTTCATATTCTAACTGTTGCACAAACTCTTCTTGTCCTTTGCTCCCCACCTGCTCTCCACCCCCCTCATTGTCTGCATGTAAGGACCCTAATTCTGGATCCGGGGCCTGACAAATACATTCCTCAATACCGGAATCGGACTCTAGGCCTACTGCAGAGGCTTGCTTGATACCCCATTCCTGGAAATCAGCAGACAGAAATATGAGCATTCTGCAGTTTAGGGTTTTACTAATGTCAAAAATGCCATATGGTTGCTTAGTAGTCACAGGAGTTTTTTACCTTCAGAACATCAAAATGAGCATGCTGTTCCTCTCCAGGAGCAGATTTCCATGGCCCATCGGTCACTCTGGCATTCTCATTGTCCACAGGAACACATTCTGGCTGCAGACCAATTTGCTGCTCCTTCTGGCCAAAGTTTTCACTGACTTCCAGAATGCCAAATCTATTTTGGAGTTTCTCTTCAGTGCCATCAAATACTGCTCCATCATTGTCCACAGGACTAGAATCTGACTGAGGACCGTCTGATTGATTCTGATCAAAGTTCCTAGTGAGAGTCACACAGCCGAGTGTGGTCTCCTGTTCCTCATTTGGAATGATTTCTGGCTGTGGAATATTCTCTTTCTTTGCATGATTAGCTCCTGCCTGAGGATCATACAATTGGAAACACTTCTTCACATTGGCATCCAAGGCTTCAATGTCTATATGTGTTGTCATCTCAGCTTTGAAATCCAAGGGGTCATTGTCCACCTTTCCCCTGTTAGTCAAAGCCAAGCCAGCAATTATTGTTTAGCATAACAGTGAGAGTTAAAACTACTTTGCAATATTGACACACAATTCTTTCCTTATCTCTAAGCTCTTATCAGATGTCAGATAACTTCAGCATATAGGAGACCAGAAATAGCATCACCAGGCCATTTCAATGTGCTTCACAATGGTGTCATCCACCATCATCTCCAGATTGACAATTGCATCTGTATTCGAATCAAGTATAGAATGTCATCAGTTCAAGCTTTACCTTATAAGAGATATTTTGACCTTAAAACATGAAGATGAAGTGTTTCTCTTTGCACCAATGCTTTTCAACTGCAATTTCATCTTCTCTTACGTTAATAGCTAGGCATGCTGCAAAAGATAGATCAATAAATCATCAACAGTTGACATGCACACAAATGCATCACTGTGAACTCACCTCTGAGGAAAGGCAGATGCTGAATGGATGCTAGAATCTTGCAATAAGAGTGGCGGAGGTCTATTAGTGCTCGTGTGTCAGCATCCAGAATGGAACCAAAGTTATCTATTATCACTTGGACATTGTGCAGAGAAGAATTCTTGAAGAGGTCTCGGAACCTCTTCAAACTTACTATGATCCTGCACACAAGTACACTCAAAGTTTCTTGTTGAAAGTTCAGAAACTTCATCTAGTCTCCATCAACACTCATGCTTGAAAAAATTAGAAAGGATTCTTTAAAAAGTCTTGAGCAACTGATCTTCAAACTTGGTATGATCCTGCAAACACAAAACACTCAAAGGTCCTCGAAAGGGCTAAAAATTTTACATCCTCAATCAACAACATATGAATCATCAATGACTCCTCCATATTCAGTTAGTGATCATGTTAGAGAGCCTGCAAAGCTAGTGTGTTCTGGTAGTCTAAAGACCAAGTTCTCCATTTGCCTTCTCTTACAGCATAGGGCACAGAGATAAATCTCCATCATGGATAAGTGTATGGGCTACACAGAGGTTAGGTGCACACTTGTCACTGCAACGGGGAAAGGGATTCTTGTGTGGAGGTGACCAGATGAGTTCCTGTATGCTGCAAACAAGTGACAAAGATCGTCTGAGTGTTTATTCCAAGTGATAAATTCTTACTCATATTGACTACGAAAGTGTCGACAGCAAAAGAAATAGAAGATCATGTCACAAATATGCAAATTGATAATAAATATTTGGTCACAAATACACTTCATCTTATTGTCTCTTTACGATTATGAAGGGGTGTATAGACAAGTTTGGAACAGGTATCTGCTGCGGTGGCTCAGAGTCGACAGGGAACAACCTCGCCATTATCAAGACCAAGATCGAAAGAGAAAAATGTCAGCAAATTCTTGTTTCAAAATCATTTCCCCTCGATCACCGGAGAAGGATCTCTACAAACAGGACGCAATCCACCGTATCCAGAACAGTGTCGAGTTACAAAGATCGATTGCAGAGTGAGCGATTCTCCCTTCAATAGCATCTGTTACAGAAAATGATGCCAAAATGCACTTGATGGCTAAATTGGTAAAAGATCGCAGCAGTTTTTGCCGCTATGAGAACCTCCGTCTGACGATCTGCCGTCGAGGATGCTGCTACTAAATATTTCTCCCACGAAATAACAAATTGAACAAGACGATGATAATACCGGAACCGAAAGAATAACTTATTACTGCTGTAGCGCATTGCGCAATTTCCTCCTCAGAAGCAAATTTTCTCGCATAGCAATTGTGAGCAGCGGTAAGGAATCGATCCAAAAATGCGCAAGGAACTCGACGCGCAATAGTCACAACTTAGAAACCAGCTAGACGTCCATCACGAACGCTCCCTAAAGACCACCGACAGTGAGAAGAACGAAACAAATAATAGGAAAAAAGAGGAAGAAGCCACCTCAAATCCAAGACTCTCTAAGAACCAGATCGTATGAAAAACATCAGCGGAACAAACAAGGATAATATCACAAACAGCACTCCTCTTCCACATTAGCCGGGAGTAGTAATTGCTGAACAAGATACGAAGAGGACTCTGATCAGAAGGAGCTCCTTAATTAATTCGTCACACCTCTAAAAAAAACACAAGGGAGAAAAGAAATGCAAGATGTGGGGCTCGGGGACTGACAAGGAAAACTCCCGCGTGATTTGCGCATCCAGGATGACAGCTCCAGCCATGGTACTCCTCTTATTACCGTCTTCCCTGATCTGCCAGAGCACAAAACGTACTTACACGAAAGCAAATTGCGGGTTCAGAATTTGCAATGTTCTATGAGACCGACTACAAAGGAAAATTGTTCTTGCGCCTTTGCTCTCTTCGTTATTGATGCTCTTCAGTTCCGTCTTCTGTGCTGCGTCCTCGTTCTTTCTGGAACGCTGTCCTGCGCTGAACTGCAGCAAACCCTTCAAATGTGTGAGGTTGCTGGTTCCTACCAGAGTGGGGCGGGTATTAGAAATTGCGCCAAAACCTCCGGGTATCAATGTCATAACCGTGACCATAAAAAATGAAATATCCCATTGGTATGTATACTTGCGGTTCTCGAATCGATGCGTTCCCTCCCAAGGTTAGGGGCTCTTGCTTTGGGAACACCACGCTCCCCTCCCCAGCATTACCCTACATGTAAAGAGTTGGTAAGAAGTTTATAGTGCATTTGAAGGGCACGGTATTTTGCATATTAATTCATCCAAAAAAGGAGGGTACATTTTGAACTGAAATTGCGTGTCCTCACACAACATGAGCAATTTCATTTCAAAATGTTTTTCCATTTTTCATTCTTTTACCCATAAGTAAAGACCTTGACCCCTTTTTCAATCCTAAAAGGATTAAACCCTAAACCCAAAGCATGGGAGGGTAATTCTTCTTTTCATAAGGCACTTATGTTTTGATTAGGAATTATAGACTAGGTAAGGGTTGTTGGTTGGGGGTTTCATGGTCGTAATAGTGGTCGAATACAACCACAAACCCCCCCCCACCCATCAAAGATTGTAAACAAAATTTTTTGTTGGTTCCATTTTTGCATGCCTTTTGTCATTGTTTTCACCATTCTTTGTGTCCTTTCTGAATTTTCTTATTTCAACATGCATGCATGTTTTCCTTATGACAAGCTTGTTTTTGGAAGGCAATGAATGATAAAATTGGTTGAAGATTATTCATGGGGTTGTAGGTGCTTCAAAGTTTCATGGTATTATAGTGATTATATTAAATAATAATAATTTAATTCTTCTTGAGGTTGTTTTAAATTAGATTGAATGAAGATTTGGACTTAAGGTGCAACATTTCATCAAAAACTACATCCCTCAATATAATAATTTGATTAGACCCCTTCTTCATCAATCAATAAGGTTTTGGTTTTTCACTATAATTTAAATATTTACACAAGCTATAGAATGTGAGTCAATTTTTTGTTTGTTGTCTTGATGAACTAATGCATATGCTATACACCTAAAAACTATGAGGTGTGATATATTAGGTTCTTCTAAAGATTTTGTAGGTGATTGACAATAGCTTTTCTTGTTTGAATATCAACAGTAATATATGTTTCCATACATGAAAATAAGAATCATCAATTTTTTGAACGACTTATGTCCACTTTGTTCAATGCCATTCCTAATTTTGCACTATAAAGCTCAAATAACATGAAACTTGCAAAGTTTGTTCTCTATAGCACCAATTTGTCCAAGTCAAGCGATTAAAAGAAATTCTAAATTCTTTTGTTAGATGTTTCATGCTTATCATAACTTATATGATCAATTAACATTCTTAAAATTGATCTTGACATGATGTTCTCTCAATCAAAAGTTCAAACATTGTAACAATCTATGACAAAATTGATTGTGGCCAAATTGCACTTTGATACCATATTGAAATTACATAGATAAACATAATAATGATTTTGTATATATTGTGTCATCAAGAATGTTTCATACATATATATGTAGCCAAATGTCTCTGGTGATCATAGATCTGAGGAGCCACTGAAATCAGTTATATCTAAGAGTATTACTATGATATAATATTCATGTACTATACAACATGTGTATAATACTCTAATGGGCTATGTCAATGTATCCAACCCAATTCCATTGACACCTGGGGTTACATAAAAACCATGACCATCCAAGATCAAGCAATGCTTGTTTGGTAAAAATATGACATTTAGCACTGAATACTAAAATAATGACAAAGTATTGTTTGTACAATGGAATGGGCCTGGTACAACCCATTCCCCCTAGGAATGGTCAAGGAAAAACACCATTCTGTCTAATGGTAATAGGTCCTACCAGGGCATGTTCCAGGACATAACCATTTTCCCCACCATGTCAGAAATTACCAATGTTGAGTGGTTATCAGAAACAGACAACAGACCACTGGCAGTTATCAAGATGGCCCAGGTTCATCACCACAGTTCTCAAAAAATCAAAGAACCAGTTCTGATATATAACTACAGTTCTCCAACGTTTTGAACAAGTCAAATAGCCAGTTCTATAGAAGAAAAACCCTGTAAATAAAAAGGCAGGGATTGGAACCAGTCCACAAGAAATACAAGGCAAATAAAAGCAAGAGAACACATTTTCTGAAAGAACATAACAATCAGGACACCACTAATACACTAATAAACTAGAAGATGTAAACTAAAAAGGCATCATCTACCACCACAAGTGAGCTAGCGACGGAGCTGCACTCATATACTCACTGGTTCTCTACCAAGCCTGGCAGTTCTCTGAGGAAATAATGGGTACCCGTGGTTCATTAATTGTTAAAAAAAAAGAAAAGAAACCAGAACCAGCGGTTCTCTGATTCTGAAGTATTTAAAGAAATAGAGACTGATGGTTATTAACAGAATCAAATACCCACCCAACACTAGAAATTAACGCACAGGTTTCAGGAACTTTTAGCCCAAGACAGTATGTATCTGTGCAATTTTCTGGTCTGGAATTGGTCAGAGAACAAATTAAATCTGTCATTACAAGAGCACACTCCCTTTCGAATGGCTACAGCAGCAACAGTCATATTACAATATCTCTGCTTTAGAACACTGGTGGCAATCCCTAAATGCTGCTAAAGCATGCACTCTTTAGAATGAATCTGGCAGCAACAGTCATAGTACAACATCTCTGCTTGAGAACAATGGTAGAAATCCCTAACTGCTGCTACTTGGTGCCTGCAGTGCAGCTAAAATTGAACAACATAAATCATTTGGATAATTGTAAGTAAACTGGCCTTCCTTGTGGATTGCCAATGAAGCTTCCGATGAGACCATTAAATAAGTTGAAACCTTTCTTGCTCAGACCAATGAGCCACCCAACTCCATGATTCAACTTCTTGTTGAGTCATATGCTCCATGTGAAAGCTGTCAGTGGCATGCCATGTTGAGCATAGAGCCACGATTAGAATATGTAGTTTGAACAGGTAGAATTACTGCTCCACATTACTGTGAAAGCACTCACACTTGTGTATCTGGCAACAGCTTGGAAGTTGTGGTTTGCTCCTCCTTTGGCAACCCCCCTGCCAGCTTACTGTGGCTCATTCCATAGAACAGATACACCACTACTCCCAAAACCATCCAGACTGAAACACGCAACCATGTAGGGAGCCCAAGACTCACGAGCAAGTATACATTCACAAGAATGCTCCCCAATGGTAATGCTGGTACCCATGGACAATAGAAGCCTCCTGCTTGCCCAAACTTGTGACGGCCTTCATCTTGCTCAATCAAGAACAAAACAGTTGATGCAGCCACAAATGATGGAGTTCCCAGCAACCCCAACAGCCATCGGATAGAGATTGGAAGGTCGTTTGCAGCAGCAGCCAGGCTGATGAGGACAACACCAACACAAACTCCAGTTATGGCAAACACTGCTGCCCATCGCCTCAAGTCTTCATTTGATTCCTGTGTATCAGTCTCCTGTGCATACAGCAAAGATTCATGAAGCACTGGTCTGGAACTGCTAGGGGATTCTGGGGCTGCATTCACCTCCTGGTCACCTGCCTCATCCTGGAGTAGAAGAGACTCACTGCTGCTCACTGATGATGCACAATCGTCTCCAATTCCACGGCCAGGCAGTGTTTGCAAGGATGCATCTGACAAAATTGACAATACAGGTGAGAACATGGTGGCTTTGGTGAAAACTGGCCTTGATGATGAGATGTGCACAGATGGAGGACCCTTGTCAGGTACCGTAGCTTGGATGACTACCTTCGCAACCTCTGGAGGTGGTACATATCTCAGGATTAGAAGGGATACAGCAACAACTGTGAAGGCTGACAATGTCCCCACACTCACCATGCCCGAAAGCTGGTCCACATTCATAGAGAATGCCATGAGTGCTGCAACCATACCAGTAATCAAGGTACCATTGACAGGCACAGCTGTGATGGGGTGGAGGATGGAGAAGAAGGGCGGGATCAAGCCATCACGTGCCATTGCCATCAAAATTCTGGGTTGAGGCAGAATTGAACCCATAAGAGTAGTGGACAATGCAGCAATTGCACCTGCTGCTACAACAAACGTCGCCCAGGGCATGCCATGGTTATCAAAGGCAGAGGACAGAGGTGTGTCTGGGTCTATCAGATTGAAGGGGACAAGGCCCACAATCACAGCAGAGAGCAACATGTACAGGCCTCCACAGATGAGCAGAGCAAATCCAATGCCCAGAGGGAGGTCTCGCTGGGGATTCTTCACCTCCTCTGCTGTACTGGCAACAGTGTCAAAACCAATGTATGCAAAGAAAAGAGTTGCTGCACCTCCAAGCACCCCATTGACTCCATAGGGCAGGTACCCTTGAGACTGGTGGTAGCCCTCCCACCCACTGGTAAAGCCTGCCCATGAACCTGCTAACACCACGAATACCAACACTAGAATGTTGAGAACTACCATAACAGACTGCACCCTTGCACTCTCCCGAATGCCCATACATAGGAGTCCTGTGACCACCAACACCAACAGCCCAGCACAGGGGTCGACTACAATATCAATCCCAGGAATGGTTCGGCGTACTATCCAGCTTGGCAAATTCTGTTCCCCTCCAAAAAAGACTCCCAAGTTTGGTGAGATTCCCCGTGCAACAGTGGCGCCACCCACTGTGTACTCCAATATAAGACCCCAGCCAATGATCCAAGCCACCCTGCACACAAACAAATCATAACTGTGTTGATTTTACTGCCACCCACCTTCAATTGCTCACACTCCACAGTGAAAATTGCAACAACTCCAAGGTGAAAATGACAAATGTGTGTTTTCCTCTTTCTACCCCACTCCAGCTTGGAACAAGAATTGTGAGGGATGAGGGTTTCCCTTGATTATCAAGCTTGCGCTTGCAAGTAGCTGTGCATTTGCATCAAACAAAACAGAAAACAAAGAGCAGAAAAAATAACAAGAAGTATTGGCTGTTACATACCCCTCACCCACACATGTGTAGGCATAATGGTAAGCACTACCAGCAGAAGGGAGGCGGCTTGAAAGCTCTGCATAGCACAAAGCTGCAAGAGCTGCAGCTATCCCAGCAATGAGGAATGACAACGTGAGTGCTGGCCCTGCTCGCTCCCTGGCAACTGTCCCCACCAGCACATACACCCCTGCTCCTATGGTTGATCCTATCCCTGCAATTTTTTTACACATCTATGTCTGTCAGTAAGTCAGTCAGTCAGTGGTGCAAACCAGTATCCATTCTATCTGCCATAGAAAAATGCAGATGTCCAAGTGCAACTGTGGTTACCATGGCAACAGACAACACAAATTCCAAAGATTCCAGGACTCTTCACATGTGAATTGCACTACTAGCCTAGAGCCTGAAGGAATTCAAAAAAAGTCTCAACTGCAATTCTTATCAGATACTAGAGTTCCAAGTCCACCACTCCTGAAATGAAGTACCAAAATTCACATCCTGCACACATGAGCAGTCTAGGGAAATCAAACAAGGCAGAGAGGGGGGGGGGGATTGCAAACCTATAGACACGAGGTCCATGACACGGAGCCTCCTGGCCAGTTCCATGTGACCGGCATGGCGATGCTGCCGCACCGCCTTCCTCCGCCATAGCGCCAATATAGTGGTCTTCATGTCAAAAATGCCCAAAATACCAAAAATGCGTTGGAAAAGTGTTCAAAAGCTGTTGTGGTTTGCATTCTCAATATCATCACATCTGAAAAAACAACTACTCCTTCTACTAAGTCCTACCCACTCCCTCTATCGCTCCCATCATCAACTCCAAAGTTCAGATTCGCACTACTAGAGTCTCCTCTCGACAGTAGTTTTCCTTCTCCCCCTCCTAGTCCTCGTCCTCGTTCTCTTCACCATGTTCTAATCCTTTTTCAAGTAGTGTGCACGCTAGGTACTAGTACATAATATTCTAGTGCGCCAAGTCTTCACACGACGACCACGACGACGACCACGACGACGAAGACGACTTCACCTCCTTGTTTTTTCCCCTCTTCTTCGTCTTCTTCTTCCTTCTATCTTACTCCTTACTCATCTTCACACTCACTCTTGTGTGCAAAAGATTCTTCAATTGTAGGCTAAATTCTCTGCCCCGGGGAGACGCGTGTGACAACAGCCGACTAACCCTTTTTCGTCCCAGACGGCTGTGAACCGACCTCTAGAGGAAGACTCAGACTACTCCACACGCACAACGCCAAAAACGTGAGATCTGTAAAGTACAAAACAAACCCCCAAAAAAAATTTCTTCCAAGACTCGAGTTTTTACTCCTGAAGTCAGAATCTACCAGACCCCAGAGAATCCCCCTTCCAAAACAATTGGGAGCCAATTCATTAGCTTACAACTCATTGACTAAACAATCCATCCATTGCAAGCTTATTTGACCATCCGATCAATGGCTAGATTACAACTATAGACTGTTTGATCAATCAATTTACACATGATTTGACCGTTCGATCCATTGATTACAAGCTATTGACCGTTCGATTGCTCAATTACAAGATTATCAACTGACTGGTTACTCATTACGAGTTATCGACCATTCGATGTCTCAATTACGAGTTATTAACTGTTCAATTGCTCGATTACAAGATTAAATTGACTGCTCAATCGATCGAATGTAAGTTCATAACAGATCGGTCGATTGATTAAAGTTTTTGCTGTAAGCTTTCTTTGCGAATATTAGTTAATTTATGTTTTAATTTACTGCACCATAACAGATGCGTGTGGTTGTGGAATCTGGTGAATAGGGTTTCCACGACTTTTTGGGGAGACAGGCTTTTCTTTTCTTTTTTTTCCCTTTTTCTTGTGTGCTGCTTCTATTTGTGGGGTCCTTTGGGAAAGGAGAAGGGGGTGGGTGGTCTCCATACTTTGCGTGCGAGCAGCAACGGACACCTTCCTTCAGTTTGTAATAACGTGTAAACCAGAGCTTCAAGGAAAGAAAGGCGACCACAGTGAAAGATGAATGATAAGTGGTCAGGAAACAGTTTTCTGTTGGGTTTCAGTTCACAGTTTTCTGTTGGGGTTTCAGTTCCTTACTTAACCTTAATGATTAGCCTCAGTTGCTTTTCTTAACTACTTATTTACTAACAACCCACAAGCAAGCAGGTCCTTACATGAGAGCTATTTCCTACAGACTTGGTTACCAAGGTGAAAACAAATATTAACTCAGTTGAGGTTCATCCCCAACTGAGTAACAAGGGGCATCCAGTGGATGGTGCACTCATGGGTGCTGGTTCAATGTGGCCGTCTGACCAGACTAATAAGTAACTAATAATAGAAAGGGGAGCTATGTGGTGGGGGGGGTGGGCGGGTGGGCAGATGGATAGATGGGGGTGAAGATGATAATTCCTTGTATATTTCAACACAAATGTTTCCCAGTTGAGTTTCTTGACTATTAAAAAAAGTTGTTAAGATACCAGACAGCCTGTTTGCGTGTCTTCTTCGGGGTATACGAAGAATTGGATTGCAACATTGACACTTTCACACACAGAGTGCAAAGCGGTGCCAAAAGTAAGTGAACCAGCACCTACTCTTGTTGGTTACCTTCACCTTCCGGAGTGAGAGCCCACCTCTTCTCTTATTAGTGGCTATATTTAACCTGTGAAGTGTTAAATTTGAACTCTGAGACCTTGATCTAGAGTCTTAGGCCCGCATTTAGGAGTCAGGGCTGAAAACACTAGAGATCAACTTTGATCATTTTTGGCTTGTTGTTTGGCCCAACTTACTAATAAATGTTAGAACATCCATGTCAGGATATTGATTAATAAATGCTTGAAACATTGGCCCCAAGGGTTGCAAATTGGCTTCCCAAATTCGATGATATCCTTTTTTTTCAGGCTTGGGGCCAATACAAGGCCATAACGTTCGGCATGTACCTATTAGTAACTTGGGGGCAAATTGAAAATGTTTTTTTCTATTTTAGCCTTGACTCCTAGTGTAAAGTCCTTGGGGGTGATTTCAACTTTTGTACCAATAGAACTGCTTGATTTGAGTTGAACATTGGCCTTGACTCCTTAAGATGGAATATTTCTTACAATGTTTTATGGAAGCAACCAAAATTAATTTTGGAGTTTTTCCCATTGTACAAAGTGTAAGTGCTGGTTCGCCCAAGGCAGATATTTGTTTTGGTGGCGAATTTTCTCCATTTGGTAAAAAACATTATGGGGAAAGAAAAAAAAATGTCAAGAATTTCCCATTTAAAAAAAATTGCCTATTTTTTTTTTAATTGGAAAAATCTTCACAATTGCCTGAAATTTGAAAGCGTGCTTAAGATTGTTTACTTTTATATTTTGAATATTGTCAAATTTGGCCAAATATACTTAAGAGTGATCACCACTTGAGCAACATCACAAAATTGATTTTTTAAAAAAAAATTTAAACATTGAACCACGTGAGTGTAGTGCAGGTCTGGGTGATAAAGATATTTCAGATATTGTAAAAACCAATCTAATTTTGTTTATTGTGTACAATTATATCAGGTAAATTTGCCTAATATTTTATAGATTTTGTAAGATCTCTCTGCAAGAGTAATATAGTTTTTACACATCCTCGCCAAATTATTATACAAAAAAATAAATGGCTTTTTAAATTTAAGAGAAGAGTGTATCCTTTGGCCCTTGTGAAATTTTTGACACCCTTCACTTGGTCTATTGATTGCTGGGCTGGTGACATGTGGCTTAAAACTCAAAAAAATGTCCATGATTAGATGTTACACAAACCCGTCACCAAAAATGGATGAAACTGAGAATAAATGCCTAGCAATGTTAAATTTTCTAGCCTAAATTAAAAAAATTGTGAACTCCCCTCGATGTCCTAGTTGATAATTTGTAGATATACCTCAAATGTCAATATTGCAATAAGTTGCAAATGATAGAAAAATTTGCATTTCGGGATCTTTTCCAATACTTACAGTTGAAGTTCATTGTATATTATCATTGGAGATCATATGTTGCTATGTCAAGGATGACAAAGTTTTTGCATCACCTACATGTTTTAGCACTAACATTGGGTCTCTTTTGACATGGTTAGGTTTAGTTCATTCTTAGAATATAATAACCAATAGTAGGTAGGTAGCTGGGGACAAGTAAGTATGTACTTGTTCGTGCAACATTATCATTCTATTGATTTATTGGCTTTCTCTTGCAAAGTCATTGTGAGAACACCTTTTGAGCACAAATAAGGGTCGGAGAATCAAAAGTATGCTGACTAGATAAGGTTGCAAGTTTACGTGTAAATTTATTGAAAAAAGTTGGGTGAGGAGAGCAAAGGAGCTTAAAGTGCTTAATTTTTTTGTCCTATTTCAATGGGTTTTTTTGGATGTGTGGTTATATTGGATGGTATTGGGAGGGGTGATTAGTTTTGGAGTTTTTTTTTTCCAAGAAATTATTTCTTGGGTGGGGGGGATTTTATGAGATTTTTTTTTTCTTCATAATATGATGACTTAACAAAGATTTTTTCTCAAGAAAATGTTTTTTAGAAATCAATGTCATTTTTTGGGGGCACCAAAGATGGCAAAATTTCACCAACAAAATAAAACTTAATTTAAAAATTTTAAGAAAAAAAAAATCTTGTTTGAAATCAAACACTTAATACATTCAACCAAAAATTGAAAACAATTCAATTTCAACTTTTTGTGTCATCAAAATTTTCATGCAAATGACCAAAACCTTCATGTTTACCAAATACATATGTATTGAAATGAAAATGAAAAAAATGGTTTAAACAATGGAAAAATGTTTAGAATTAAAGTGTTGTATTTCAAATTCGAGTTGAAACAATTAAGGTTCAAATGTACCCATGAGTTGCATAATTAAAATTCATAGGATACCTTGTTCATTAGTAAATCATAATTTAATTGTTGAACCATGATGAAAATTTTTAATTGTTAATCAATTATGTAGTCAAAATTAGTTAAATAAAAAAACATAGCAAAAATTTAGGGTTTTGATCGAGTTTTTTGTCCCATACTAAAGATAACTTTGTATGTTTGTTATTTTTTCTTCTCACTAAAATGAACATTGTGTTTGATTTAAGCTTTCATTTTGTACTAATATTTTTTCAAAAGCATGAATTTTTGCTAAATGCCTTTTTTTAACTACTTCACTTGTTGTTGTCAAATTCATTTCAATAAGTTTTACTCTTTTTTTTTCACAATGGTTGTTGTTTTAATAAAAAAATTTAATTAATTTTTACAATGGATGGTTTGGATTTTTGAGTTAAAAATGTTGTGTTTAAAGGAAAGATGTTCAATAGGTATGGCACTTTTGATCAAATTGCAAATAAAAGCATGTAAGATCCAAGCTATGCATATTTGCATTATGATTTGTTGAACAAAACGGTTTTGACCACAATCATTCTTAAGATGAAATCATCTTAGATAAATATGTATGAGTAGTATTTACAAACAAACATGTTTGTGAAAGTCAAAAATTTCGACATTGAGTCAAAGTTCAAAAAAGATTTGAAAAAAGTGACATGCATGTTGTTATTACAATTGAATCGATGATCATTTTGTCATCAATCATTGCTTTTGAAGTTGATTCCTATGTTTTCAACATGGATGCTATAAAAGAATTTTAAAGCTCTCTTCAAAGTTGAAGATTTACTATCATTTTTGTCATCATTGTTGGTGTAAAGGGAAGAAGGGATGATAAAGGTAAAAAATAATTGTTGATTGCAAATGGAGAAGATGAATTTGAACATGTTGTTTTTGACAACAATTTCAAAACAAAGTATGAACAACTTTTGAAGACATACGATGGAGGCCAATGTGTTATGGTCTTGATAAAAAATGTGACAATTTAAAATGTAGCCTAATGAATATATAAAAAAATCAAACAACTTTATGATCTACCAAAATACTACTATAATTGAAAATGCAAACATTTACAAAATAAAATCTTCATATTTGTCTCCTTTCCAATTGTGCAAAAATACAAAGTTAATTTTTTTTGAATATATGTATGAATGTATAGATATATGAAGAAGTTTAATCCAAATCTTGCACAAAGAAAAACAAACCAAAAAATATTTTAAGCTTATAAACCTTAAGCTTTACTAATTTTAAGATAATAACAAAACTTAAGCTCTATGAGTTTTTTTAAAAATAAATTAACTACATGAAATCTAAAAAACAAAAAAAAAACCCTTTCATGAAAAATTCTAAAATCAAAATATGACAACAAAAAATACAAAAAAAAAATATCGAATTTTTAAACTTGAAAATGAACTGAAACTAAAAATTAAGTGAAAAAATTTCCCAAATTTTTCCATTTAAATTATATTTATTCATTCCTATTGTTTGCTTCAAACATCTAAGTATCTAGTTTTAAATTATGCACATTACGAAAAATTGTTTACACTTTTTTTTTTGAAAAACTTGGATCGAATTTTCATACAATATTATTGTTATATACGTTCAAAGAAACGTTTGAACCGGTTTAGGTTTAGATTCCAAGAGGGTTCAACATTGCAAAAGAACCTAAACCCTAATCCCTCAACCCAAAAGCCAAAACCCATAAGCTTCACTAAGAATTCAGAGAATTCTTCATTTTGTGACCAGTTCTTGTTTCTCATGCAGCTTCACTCTCTATATTGTAGTTTTGGGTCATTGAAAGGTGATGGAAAGTAGAATGCTGCACCAATCTGTAGCTCTGCTGTTGGATTTTGGTATGAATGATGCTCTTAGGTTTTCAATCTGTGTAATGGGGGATCATCCTTTAATATTCAGAGCCTTTCACATTGTGTAGCGTTCATCTCTGTAGTTGCACAGCTTTGAGCTTGAGGTTACTAGGAATGACTGGAAGATGCACCATCTGAGCTGTTGGGTTTGCTGCTTGAGGTTCCGTTTTGGTTGCTGCAAGAAGACCGTTGGACTATTAGTAGGTCATCTTTCAGCTGCAGTATTGAATTTGGAGTGCATGAGCTTTCTCAGCAAGGACACATGCAATTGTGCTTATTGTTTTGGGGTGCTAGCATGTAATGAAGGTAAAAACGATTGTCCATGTTGGGTTTGGCAGATGTCATATTGACCAGCCTGGCAGATGCGTCCCAGATTTCATTTTACCAAACATGCTTCATTTCCATGATGGGTAGGAAGGCTATGACAGGCACAAAGTTATGTAGAAGAATTGAAGATCCAGCTTGAAGAGGCAAAAATTGAAAGATAACACAAAGAAGAGTGCAAGGTCATCAGAAGATTGATAGCAGCTCAGCCACCTCGTGTTGAGACCCAGCAGCATCTGAATAATCTTGAGAAAGAACTTGTTGAGATGGAAGTTGAGAATTTTGCAACATCCCGCTAACTGGAGCTGCACAAGAAGCAATTTGGCCTGATTCTACATGTGGTAAGTGCCATTAGCTTCAGGGGAATGTTTGTCACGGCTAAGTTTCCCACTTTCTGATCAACCTCATGCAAATATAATCTTGCATTGATGGTCAAACTGAAATTTAGGTTTGTATGCAGAAGGAAGCGCAGTACTGCATAAATGTAGCACTTTCCTTCGCTCAGTGCCTATTATAGCAATTTGGGAAACCATTGCAGCAAACAGACTTATAGACCTATTAGTGTACACATCCAATAGATACACATATGACTTACCCTCACAATCTTGTTGCAGCTTGAATGAGGATAAAATTGACTCGTTTTCATGAGTGCTGTCTTGTGATTGGTAACCAACATTATGACCAACTCATCCAGTTGGTCCCAGAAATGTGACAGAAACTGAAGACACAGATCTTGTACAATGATTTGCCCAAAATTTTGGGTGGATAATTATATACTTGAGCTAATGAAGTCAGTGGGTAGTCACGGCAGCTTGTCACTGCTGTTCCTGGTGAAAGTGATGGCCTGACACTTTGTGAGTGACTCTCATAATGTTATGACTGCACTCATTGTTCATGTAACCTTCCAATTGTTGTTGTGGAGATTGTAACTGTGCAGTTTCAATTCATATATATGATCTGGAAATGTAGACTTTAATATGTCACTTGTAATCTGAAGTGCAAATTGTGTCATTTGTTGCTTGAATAAGTACTGATATATCCCTTTTAGTACATCATGACATTTGTCTTCAACTTGTGACTACTGTAGGCACAATGTACACAGCATGGGGTCACATGAACAATAATTAAACATTTTTGTTGGCACTTTGGATCTGGCCTTATCCCACTCACTCACAGATGAATACTTGGAGGTGACAGGTGGATGAGTTACAGAGTACACTCAAGGAGGAGCAGAAAAGTCCTGTGGATTTTGATGCAACAGCCTTAGTGGAAGCTGAGGGCAGGACTGCAGAGCTGATGTCTGTTGATACATGATATTTGTTAAGCTTATCCTCGTTGAAAGGTGCCAAAAATTGTCAATACCTTCTTCTGACACAAGAGAAGTTCTCATTGTGGTATGGAGAATCACAAGGACAGCATCCCCTCTCAAGTTGTTTGCAAGAGCAATTGTCAGGTACACTACCAGGGGTGACTGAGGCTTGATTTTAGTTGAACTCGCTTAGATATCATCTCTGATTCTCATGTCTACACTGGCAAAAGAGGAGCAAGTGAATGGGAAGTCTCCTGTTGACAATGAATTTAGTTCAGCTATTTCAGGTTTTGAAAATCTTCCATTCTGGAGACTAGGTCTCAGATGAGAAAGCATGGGACTAATGCATTGTTCAAGCAGAACAGCTTGTTTGTTCCCCAATGTCAATGTGTTGGAGTTTGTAACTTTCAGCATGGTGTAATTGATTCCTTTTTATGATCACCAAACAATTTATTTGGTAATGAGCACACATCTCCCTCTCAATGTTAGACTAGGACATATCAATTCCAGAACAGTCAGTAGGACTCATATATTGCAGCTGGAAGATGACTTGGACCAGAGAATGCAAGATGAATGTACTATTGATTGTTTTGCAAAAAGAGTTTGCATAACATGCCTGCTTTTTTCCTTTACAGACAATTGCATGGGTTGCACTATATACTAGTGTTTGAGTTTGGTACTGGTGTTGGATGTTTTTGAAATTTTCATGAAATTTTTGTGCAAGCCTGATCCTGGTATTGGGTCCTTTTAAAAACTTTCAGACCAACCTGTTATTGGGTGCAAGGCTGATTTTTGGTTGGTACTAGCTCGTCCTAGAAAGATACGTAGTTGGGTGGAAACAACTTCACCTAATGGAGAAGAAGTTGGATGATGAGTGACCATACCTTGTACTCTCCATTATAAAACGCACAAGCCTGAAAAAGATGGATTGATCTGCCAAAGAATCTTTGGACCTGTGGAAAGTATCAAGGGATTGAAAACAGGAAGCAATATTTTAGATTGCATGGATCATGAGCCAAGCCTTACTGACATAGGAAAGACCATATTCTGTTGTCCCAATAGAATTAGCCATGGTTTTCACATACAAAATTACAAATGGCATTGAAGACATGCAACAAGGCAGCCTAGAAATGGGGAATCCATAACTTTTCTCAAATCATTAATGAAAAAAAACAGCACCTCATGACTTGAAGTGAGACATAAGACTGAAGAAGTTGGACCTTTTTCTTTAAAAAAGATCAGTCCTTCTATACACAAGTAAAACATTAAACCTCTTTCATGAAAATGAAAATATTTAAATTCAAGTGCACCTCAACTTGGAACTAAAACCTTGTTCACACTACAAAGAGTAGCACCAAAATTTTGAGATTTCTCTATGTGCAATCTAACTAGTGACCAACCTTATAGTTATGGCACAAATGACTAGCCATGTTAGGCATACAAACACAAATTGCCCCCAATTGGGTAACTTAGGTCTTTTAAAAAGACATAAAACAAGATACAATTTATTAACATAGATTTGATAAGATAATTAATCTATCAGAATATCATGCAAAATCCAACAAGTCCAACATGAGCTTCATTACTGTTCACAAATTGCAGAGATCTGTTATAAAAGTTTGGGTAACAACGACCTTGGCATGCAAGAGAAATTGGAGTACCTTCAACTTCATTCATAGTATCTAAAAAAAATAGGATAATTTATGAAAAGCCATATATTCAGTTTTTGTCTTTAGTATCCTACAATTTAAGGAGAAGATGATTGGCCATGAGTAAAAAAGTATAGGAGTCCGACATTAAATGGGTAAGTGATGTTGAAGAATGATAAATTAAACATGTAGTCATGAGTCAACAAATCAGCTATCAACACCAATTGTAACCTCCAATTAAACCCTAAGGTTATTCAAATATCCATTGCACAACTTTTTACTTGTGTGACTGTATTCATGGAGTTTCTAATTCATCCTTTAGATCCCTATGCGCTTCTAATTACCACCTTATTGATTTCACGTTTTGTCATAAAACCAATAGAATTTGCATACTTTTGTTTAAATGGGGCCTAGAATTGGTCAACTAAGTTGGTTTAGTTTTGTGCTCATTAACTAAATCCCCATTTAAACATTGAGCTTGACAACATGTAGCAATGTGGAGCTTTTTATTATCATCCCACAAGTGTGCATGTAAATGAGTCACATGCAAACTAAGTAGATTATCTGGATTCATGCTGCACAACCAAAGACATTGTCCTAGAATGCCAAATCTGACTTTCAATATGGAATTCGTCACCAAAAATTGATTTCTAAATTGTCACCAAATTTTTTTATAGATTCATTTTCTAGTTGACCAACAATTGATTTTAAATGCATCATGCTCCCTGAGATTATTTCTAAAATACATTGTGAATAAATTTTGAAACAACAAGAACCGTAGATAGTTATATTTATAACTTGTTTCCATTTGCTCTTGACCCATCTAGGAATTCACAAACATTATGAATCAGACTCTCATAGGAGCCAATCGAAGAACAACCACAAAGTGCCCCTTCTTTAACCACTTTGTCTCAATCTTGAGTTCCTGAAGAAGTGGTTCCCCTCCCACTTTTTGGTACAAGGGTTTACTACAACGTTGGGCAGTTTTTAACTTCTATGAAGAACCTCTGGTTTCAGTTCTGAAAAATAACTTGGAATAATTATCTGGATTCTAGTTCTTCATGAAAAAAAAACACTTTCAGTTCCAGTTTTGAATGCGGTATTTACTAACTGAGGCCAGAATCCAGAGTTAACTAACTGGTTCTTACTCACCAAAGCTAGTACCCATCCAATACTAGTTAACCACTACTTTCACTATCCCTAGAGTCCTTAACCGTTTTGAGGGATTTTCTAGCCATAGTGAACAAGGACTCAACAGCACAACATACAGGATGGATGGTATGAGGAGAGGACAACACCTTGCCATTGTTTTCTTTTCACATAGCTAACCAGGGTGGTTTGTTTTGTACCAACCATTCACATTTATCTAGCTAACTAGCTAGTAACCCCCAAGACCTTGGGTGAACCAGCAACCAGTTGGTACCATGATAAAAATCCCAAAATCCATTTAAATTATTTCTAATGCTTAGACTAAATCAGGGTTTTCATGTTCAAATCAAACATTTTTGGGGCTTAATATGGTCACTAAGAGGCCTCGCTCAAAAAGGTGAAGGTACCAATGTGGGCACTGGTTCCCCCTGGCTGTCACCAAGTGTGTGACCTCTTCACCTACCTATTTAATAACCACTTACATCGCATACCTGCTTACCTATGATACTTGCCCACTTACATAGGTGATTATGTAAGTAGTGTCAGGTGGAAGTAGGAGGGTTCACACAGTAGATTCCGCCTTAGTTGTGATTAAAATCCACAATTGAGTGGTAACAGGTTCCAATGGATGGAGCACTGGTGGCCACTGGGTCACACACTCCTCTCTGGGCATGAACTCCTAGATTACATATCAGTGTTTGGCGATTATTTGAATTAAAACAAGAATCAGTGGTTTAAAAATTATTCCAGAATCAGTGAAGTTTTGGTTCTTGGAAAAGAAATTGGAATGGAAGAAGTGCCAGTCTCAGTTACTTCAGAAACCTTTAAATGCCAGTGGTTTTCATGATAGATCTGGCAATGGACTAGTGGTTTTAAGGTCAGTTGTTTGATATTTTCAGCAAATTTGAGAAACTTATTATATACCAGTCTCACCTCTTTGATTGTTTTGAGAATTGTGATTATGGATACTAAGAACCACCCTGATAACCTTGGGGGAGCCAGTTCCTCTTTGTTATTGCCCCAAGCTAATGGATGCACATGTGTCGATTTTGGGTGCACCCATCGAATTGATGGGTTGTTTTGAAGTCTTACCTTCTACTTGTTGAGTTTCTTCTCAAAATATGAATGTTGGGTAACTGATTTAATCATGCCTCTATATCATTTTACTTCTTTGAGTTGTCACTTGCCTTTTTGTATCATGAAGTTTCATATCACTATGAAATATAAAAACAATTCATATGATTAATTTTGTAATTGAAATTTGTTTGATAAACATACAAATAATTAGCTTCAATTCCTTTAGATATTATTAAAATGAAATTCTTAAACGATCAATTTGAAAGATTATGCTAGAATTGATTAAAATAAAACACATCAACTTCAAAATAAATAAAAATTTTAATATAAAATTATTTTTTGAGATATAAATGTTTTTGATTAGTTTGATATTATTTTAATAACTTCAATAAGATTTTGATGAAAATTTAATAACGAAAATCATAATGAAATTAATTTTTAATCGATTGATTTTTCTTGCATTGTTGTTGCGTTTTATGTTATAAAATTATGTTATTGCCCTAAGATAGTAGATATGCATGTCCGATTGTAGCTTTTACCAAGCATGCAGTGGGGCAAACACAACTAGTTTCTTAGCTACCCAACACTGGGAAATGTATATATTAGGCCATATCTAGGGTTTTGTCTTCCAGTTCACAATTCCAAGAGGATTTAGTGTGTAACCATTCACAAGATTAAAAACAACCCATCAATTCGATGAAGGTAAGACTTTATTGGCAGAGCCATTGGGCCACACACTTTGAGGAATGCTCGTTAGGTGTTACTACAAACTGTAAGTTCATTTTTTGAGAAACTTGAAGGAACAGTTCTTATTTTTAACTGTTGCTGGAGGCCACTTCTAAGTCTGAGCTCTGGTTCTCTTTTTCTCGAAATGTAGATCCTAAGGTGTAGGGACGTGGAACCCGCTGTGGGGAACTGGACCCAGAACTGGCCCAGAAGTTGGCAGAGCCATTTGGTCCCAAATTTTGAGGAATGTTCAATAGGTGTTGCTACAAACTGTAAGTTTGCTTTAAAAAACTTGATGGAAATGTTCATATTTTAACCCTAGACGGAGTCGGCTTCTAAGTCCAGTTTTGGTTCTCTTTCTCTCTTTTTTTCAAAATTCAGATCCTAGGGTTGGGGACCCAAAACCAGCTCTCAAGAAAGGGACCCGGAACCAGAAGCTGGAGGTCAATTCTAAGTCCAGTTCCAGTTCTCTTTCTTTCAAAATTTAGATCCTAGGATTGGGAACCCGAAACCGGCTGTCAAGAATTGGACGCAGAACCAGCTGCTGGAGGCCACTTCTAAGTCCAGTTCCTCTTTCAAAATTAGGATCCTAGGGCCCCCATGGGACCCTAAACCACATCTCAAGAAGCAAACCCAGAACCAGCTGCTGGAGGCCACTTGTAAGTCCAGTTCCAGTTCTCTTTCTTTAAAAATTTAGATCCCAGAGACCCCATGGGGACCCAAAACAGGCTCTCAAGAACCGGACCCAGATCCAGCCCAGAACCAGACAACGCTGGTTTGAAGGTTGAACTTGCCAGGAGGAGGAGAGCTGCACTATGAGCGGCTTGATACTGCCGAAGCTTTGAACTGGTCACAAGTACCGAGGATTGATGGATCGAACCACTGCAGTCAACTAGTGTCGGGCATCGATCAATCGATCCAGTACTAGAATCGTCTTAAACTAACGTCAAGGATCAGCGGATCGATCGACTGGAGCAAATTCTAGTGTCGAGAATCAGAGCAAACTAGGTAGTACTGTCGAGGGATCGATCGATCGACTGGATGAGACTTGAAGAACAGATATAGTACCATGGTACAAGCGCAACATAAATTTTGGCTTTTGTTTTTCTCCCCTATGGAAGCCGGCCGCGAGCTGACTGGAACTTAATACAAATTTGTTCTTGTAGCAGCAGCAGCTTCGTGATGAAAATGACTTTGGTGGATGGGTTATTTGACTATAACTGACTGTAGTGTGTGACTGATGCTGAGTCGACGCGAAAACAGGTTTGGAAGATTGCACAAAGAGACTGCACCACTCTTTGTAAATAGAGAAGTTTTGAGAATCTTATAATCAGATTAAGACATAGTATTAGTTGTTATGGCGGATGACGAGGAGTGTGTGAAAGTACTCTACAAAACTAGAGCAAGCCTCAAGGGCGCTTGGAGCTGCTCCTGCGAAACCCTAGTTTGAGTTCCAGCTCTAATATTGCACTGTCCCGGTCATGGCCGCCAGCAACAAAGTCAGTGGAATGTTGATTAGCTGCAAGTCGCTGCAAATGCCCTCCGCTGCCACCAGTTGCCCTAGCAGCTGGTGCGTAAATAAGAACAGAATCAGTAGCTTTCGCTCGTCTGGTTTCTTCGCTGATCGGCTTTGATCTAGAGCATGGCTGTAGCAAACTTGTACTAGCGTGCCAGGTATTACTACTACTGTTTTGGGTCGTCAGCGGTTGGATCCTTAGAACCGGATCTGACAAGACTTCACTCATGATGCAGTCGGCACGAGGACGTCGTCCATGAAAGAAAAGCTCTATGTGTGAGGAGGAGCTGGAAGATGGCGATGGTGCACTAGAGCTGCATGCCGCCAGTGGGAGTGGGAAATTGGTTCTCGCCTTGGCTCCGCGTAGCCTCCTAGCAGCAGCGTCGTAGGCGCGAGCTGCGTCTACTGCTGTGTCAAAAGTCCCTAGCCAATGTCTGCATCTCCCGATGCGGTCGCGGATCTCGGCCGACCACCTTCCCCATGGTCGCTTCCTCACACCTCTGTACACTGGCGCGCTCGTCCCTAGTGCGCCATCGCCATCCACGGTAGTACTAGTACCTGATCTCGACTTGCTATGACTGCTCTCTGCGGGAGTGAACGCCCTGAGACTCTCCAGAAAGGGAAACAATGCATCTGAGTTTCTCTCGCGCCCACCTTCAGCTTGGGGGGCGTTAGTACAGACTCCCACACTTATACTCGACCTCAAGCTGCTGCTTTCCGGAGTGAAGGTCGTGGAGTTCGCTGTTTCCGGTGATAGAAGTTTCAAATTTAGGAAGGACTTGCCTGTCATCATCTGATACGGTTGCTCATGAGCTTCTCCTGCTGGAATTGTATGCCAAGCCGCATCCTGGACAAGCTTTGGAGGATTGGAAGATGCACAGGAGGAATGGCCAGCCGAGGGCCAACACTGGACCTGATCACCAGCAGCTGAGCTTCCAAACAACGCACGCTGCCCAACAACCGCAGCGATGCCATCCAAGCCCTGATCACCATCTGCGACCGCCGCGCTTGTCGACCCTGGGCATTTATGATCGAGTACGGGATCGCGCACTTCGACCTCGAGTGTTCTCTGCAGTACTTGAGCCTGGTCTCCAAAGCTGTGCACGGAGAAGTCCTGTTCACGCAAAGACGGAATATCGTTCCAGCTACTGAAATCTAAGCTACAAGCCTCATGGCTTGGTTGCAGCGGCAGCTCGGAAGAAGCTGGGCTGCAGCACTCAGCAACAGCCTGAGCCGACGAGCACATGGTACAAAAGGGATAGAGAGCGGGGGCCGCACAACGCATGCACGCTCCCCATAGAACTTGCTCGGACTGGCCGTCATCTGCTTCCAGCTCCATGTTGTCATGCCACTTCCGCTTCGAAGACATGGAGGTGCTGAGGAGCATGTCATGCAGAGCCATTGGGCCGGCCGTGATTCAACCAGCTCGTGGAAGCTGATCAGAGCTGCTGACCCGGAATATCAAACCTCCTACTCGCTATTGAACCACTGATCAATTATATCGTGGAAGACCCAATACGCGGGTATCCACCTATTTTGAGGAAATCAAGGCTGACGGCACTATTACAGAAGCAGCTGTAAAACAAAAGAATGCTGTACTCGACCTCAAGAACGTCGGGAGTCCACTCTCAGCACTCATTTTGTAAAGAGATATTGATCTCACCTTAGCAGACAGTTAAACTTCCCGGGACAACCCGATGGCAGCACACGCACGTCGTCATGAACAAGCACAGAAATTTCCACAAGGAACTGAAACTAATTACTACTTCCCACCTCAATGTCCAGTGTGCAGAAAGAATCCTGCGAATTAAATGACTCAAATTATACTACTCTGAACCCCATCAAATATCGATATCAACTAGAAGACACAATTGCAGAAGTAATTTTCATAGCACCACCAAATGAGTTAGCTAGCTAGCCAAAAGAGTTGTCCATAGCGAGGGACCTCAGAAGTAATTTCCAAAGACTATATGTGGGATTAATAAGCTGCTTCATCAGTTAGCACCAGCTTATACCAAACTTGAGCCAAGCTCCTGCAATATAAACGATTCCAGTGTTGCAGGTGGTGCCAAGACTGACGCTAGCTAGCTAGTTAGTAGTACTTGCTAGTAGCAGTCAAGAAGTGTAGTAGCAGCTAGGAGGAGGAGCCAAGAAGTCTTAAACAAGAAGCTGCTGGAAAAGAAGAGGACTAGAGGAAGTGGCAAGAGAAGTGGAGGAGGAGGAGGAGAGCTCGATATGGAAGCGAGTGGGCAAGAAATCAGTCCCCCCCGCCGTCACTTGTGAGTAAGTACAGCACTCCATCATTTTATTCTTCCATTAAGGAAAAGCAAAAAGAAGAAAGAAAGAAAGAAAGAAGCTAGCTGCTGCTCAGTGGTGCTGATGGGTCCTAGCTGTGTCCCTGGCCTCCTAATTCCGTGTCTCTCGCTCCCTCGCAGCTTCGCAGCTCTCCTCTCCCAGAGGCTGCTGTAATATATGTGGTGTCAGCCTTTTTCTCCAGCGCCTCGTAAATGAACCACATGAGCCATTAATCATCAAAGGCTCATAATTATCACTTAACTAATTAATTAATAAAAACACACCCAAATCTTCTTTTCTCTAGAATCAGTGACACACTGCAGCAGCTAATTTGCCTGCAGGACTCATCAGAAGAGTTCTGTTCCAAAATCTGTAACCCAGAAAAAAGAAAAAGCAAAAGAAAAAGCAAAAGCAAAAAGGACAAAATTCATTCTTTCTTATGAAGTTCTCCATTTTTCAGAACATGGGTCTCCCTCCACAGAATGCATACATTTGGCCAACTTTTTTCAGAAAATGATCAAGGCCTTCAGAAAATCCCAGAAAAGCAAATAAAAATTGTTGAAATTTTTTTTGAAGGCTGCTAGTATGTATAAGTGTATGTGAGAGTGGCAATTTATTTTTCCCCCAATTTTGTGATGTAGCTGAAGCTTTGAAGTGCTGATCATCTATTATAAGAGGATTTAGCCAACAAAATATGGCTATAAACATAATATGGGAGTGACAAAAAGTTAAGCATCCTTTTGTATTTCTGGGTACCTACTCGAACTCTCTAGCTATTTATCTATATATATATTTGAAAAGGAGTTTGTGACAGAATATTTCTTTTTATTTTTGAGGTCAAAATTTTGCAAAATTTCGCTAGGAAAAAAACCACTGTTAATAATAATAATGAATATGGATGGACAACAGAATATTGTTGTTGGATAGTAGCTAGTCAAATGTTTGGCAGCTTGCTCAAATCTTGAATGATGGCTGCTATTCTAAGAGAACTCAGAACAGGGACAAAAAGCCCAAAGGGCAGATCAGCCCTGCCCAGTGTAGAGGAACGAACGGCCGATTGAATGCCGGTCAAACTTCCTTTTGCTACCTCCACTTGCACGCAGGAGATTTCTGACGTCACCGGCCTCTTTCCCGGTCTTTGTCTATTGACCGACAGAACGCAAACACGCTCTATAATAATAGTCATAATTCTACAACTACCACAATAGTCCACTACTACTACTACTAGTAGGCGGCTACTACTACGTCAGACAAAACAACACGAAACAAGCGTTGCCAGAAGCATTGTCTGGACGTCTGGAGTCTGGAGTCTGGTCTGGTCTCACTTGCGTTTGCAGTTCTTCCAAATGACAGTAGGAAGTAGGCTAGTAGGAGTCCGGACAGTGTCCTGTAGTTGGAATGACACCAGAGAGATTTTGGGACGTCTTTTACATATCAGATTAATAAATATGTAAACTCTAAACCTAGTTCTGCCCGGTTGATCTTCTTGATCTCTGGCAGTAATTAGATCATATCAGGGTCTTGCCAGAACAGTAGCGGGCCAGCAGTAGCCAAAACACATTTTACTTAGAGCAACTCCACCAGTGCTCAGTACTTATGCGACCCTGCAAATTAAACTTGGATGAAGAAAAGTCAAAACATGCCAGTTTGGCTCTGCATTTTTGCGCATTTTGCTGAGATCATCTCCACCAATGATGAGTATGTGACCCTGCACTGGACATCTTGGATGAGGTTCATTAGTTGAATCCAGCGAATCCACTGGACAGGCTGCTGGGACCCTGAAAAAATGCACCGCTTTCACAGCCCTGGACGAACTCCGTAACAGTCTAATAAACACAGTCCAGTAGTATTTGCTGACTGCTCCCTATGTTTGATTGGCTAGATTGTTTCAGTGGTTCTGGGTTGGTATTAGTAGTCTCCCACCTACTTGCAGGCCCCGTTTTGGTTTTATGGGTGGGTTTGGAAAAAAGTTAGTAACTAAAACTTTGATGTGAGAAATGTTTTATGCAGGGTCACATAGAGAGCATGGGTGGAGATTTTCTGAGGCTGGTAAAAGGCACAGCCAAGATTAACACCTTCTAGAGAAGAGTGTAATAAATATGATCTGGGTGCTCCTCCCTGTTTCTGATTGGTCAATCGTATTGATCTAGGTCCCAGTGCTTTGCAATTAGAAGTCTCCTACCTCTTTGCAGTCCCAGTTTTCATTTTCTGGGTGGGGTTGGAAAAAGTAAATAACTAAATTTCTAGGTGAGAAATATTTTGGCGGGACACAGACTGAGCGCCACTCGAGATGCTCTATTACTTTGGATGCTTCCTGATCAATTGTTTTGATCTCCAGACATTCTATGAAAACTACCACCTAGCAGGAATAAATTATTACGAAATTATTAGAATTGTTGAAGTGATTTAAGAGAAAATGCGCAACATGATTGATTGAAGAAGCATGCAATAAACTCAATCAGCATAGCTTTCCAGCAGTAAATTTGCCTTGGATCAAACACCAGGGGTTGGGGAGGGCAGGGGGTTTTGTAATAAACAACCCCAATCATCAGAAAACAGAAATTTGAAACTGGATGGATTAATTTCTCAATAGCTGTATCAATTAGTTCGTGCCCACTAATCTCATAAAAGCTTCATAATTAGCGTATGTCACTAATTTCGCAATTAAAACACTAATGGTGGGGGAGGGGGGCGGTACTCAGCTTCAAGATGCAACTGAATCAGGTTAATCTTCACACTAAACCATGGTGTAGCCTATCATGACATGGAAATATGAGTACCCAATAGAAGAAGACATGGCAATGATTATTGTGTGATGATGACATAGAATGTTGGAGAGCGGAGACAGTCGCCAATCTCAGGAATTGTACCGTAAATGCTAACTTTGAATGTGGAATAAATTATGCCTCAAACTCCTCACATTCACTGTTGTGAAGTATCTGGCTCTAATGCAAGAAATTGCCTCCATTCATGATATGTGTCCTTCACATTCAATGGGATCAAAGCTGGGATGGCCCACAGGCTCTAAATAGCAACGGTTCCATAGGTGACCTTTGGGAGTGGCTGCAGAACAACTGTTATTAGAGAGCTTCTAGAGAGCTTAAAGGGTTTCATGTTTCATCATATGAGTGTCATGAAGTAAATTAAAGGAGCTCATCTAAAACAGAACACTAGAATGGAAGAAGAATGTTGGGTCAATGTTGGGTACCATTCCAATTCCCATGTACCATAGACACCAGAGACCATTTGGATAGCAGTACCACTTACCTGATCACAAAGGAAACACATAGATGGATTGGTCATGAGAAGCAAGGACACAAAATCCTGAACCCCTCTGCAACTTGAGAGGCACACCGGCCTAAACTTCAGAAATTAACCCCTAAAGTCATGTTGAGTTTTTCTTGCATAAATTGAATGTTAAATATAATAAAATAACCATGCGGATGTAAAGTCAGATAAGCCATGATGAGACACAAAAAATTCACCTCCATTGGATGTATAGCTAGTTAGGTGTATGCATGTACTAGTGATTGTATAGACAACTAATACATATATAAACCTAGCTAGCTATGCTCTTAGGTGCCCAAAACACACTCCTCAAAGTTTGCAGGAGCCAAGAGTGCACACAGAGTAGATCGAATACACAGCAAACAAATGCCTCCCTGAACATAGAAGAATTATGTTCCACTCCAGGAAATTTTGTTTTATTTACAAATCCCCTTCGCCCCTACTCTACTGGCCAACTGTTGCAAACCACATGGCATAGTTAAAAAGTTATGCATAAAAGATAAATCTTATGAAAATGGTGCAAAAATAACCAACAAAAGTGTGTCAAATTTGAACAGTAGCTGCAAACAGCTCCAAGGACAAACATGTTAAAATCTTTTTGATTATTTGGAACGGATCCGCATGACATTCATGGGCTTTATCCGTAATTTTGACCTCATGTCCTGAAGCATCATAGGATTCTCTTGGGCAATGGGTGAAAATTGTAAACAAGGTTGTCAAGTATACCAGTCCCAAGAAAACCCCCAACAGTATATGTGCACATAGTTGTTATTGGAAGCAGTACAACAGTACTGCTTGCTTCTTTTTTCACTGACTGCCCCTTTGTCCATCGAAGATGTTTCTGGTGGTGCGCAGAAACATCTTGGTGGTGCCCATAGACACTTTGAGTCCTGTTATGCAGGTTTTGGGCATGTACTGCACAACCTAGTGGCCATTACAAGCCCAAACCATGCATAACATGCTTCCAAAGTGCCAAGGGCAAACAAGGAGAAAAAAAGAAAAGCAGGCAGTACAAAAGTACAGCCCTGCAATCTGTGTGCACATATATAATGTTGGGCCAAAACTTGCCCTGACTCCTTGAATCAAGAGCTTCCCAAAGTGGTGGAAAGGTTTGGCCTTCCTGATCTGATGAGGAATCTGCCTTTACTCTTGAGGGGTCCATTTCCCCACCAAAATCGGGCTGCCCCTTAACATCCATAGCCTTCCCCTGCATGCCCAAGACATGATGCTACTAGACATGACACTGTGAGGGTTTGGGCAGTTTCTCCCACCCTCCAGAATCCAAATGTCATGGTTTCCAGTTTCAAGTTTAAACGCAATTTTAAAAAGTGTTCTCAGTAACTGCATTCAAGATTATAGCACTTTAAAATTGTAGAAATGGATGAAAATGTACGCCTCATCTTTTAGTTGTAAAAGTAGACTGCATGTGATGGAACACTGGTTAAGTTTGACAGAATAGTTAGCACCAGAGGCAACTACATGAACTAACAACTTGTACTGGAAATTCTGCATGTTAAGCTTCAGGGCAGATGGAAATTAAAAAAGAAAGTGAGAAAGAAGTGTCAGTAAGTGCTTTTCTGTGTGATTGAAGGGCGCCTTACTTAGAAGTTACAATCCAGCGTTGTTGTCCGTGTCCAAGTTTTGGATCAATGTTGTCATTGATTTTTCTCTTGCTTTGTGATGGGGTTTAGGCCCTTCAGCCCTTGTGGCTTTCCCCCCAAGTTTTGGACCTGGGTCCAGTTCTAAGAACCGGCAATGAAGAAAGTTGACCCCACCCCAGAATTAATGAGATTTTCTTTTTGAAAATGTTGCCTGAAAACTGATTCAACCAGTCATTCATTTTGTTAATAACACTAAACCAGGACCTGATGATTTCTCCACCCAAAAAAAAAAAAGCAAGAAATGGCCAATTGTACAACCAGCCTTTTGTTTTCATGGTCATAAAATGGACAAAGCCATCATATTTTGATGAAGAAAAGTTAAAATTTTGATATTTACCTACCTCACAAAATGAAAAAAATCAACTCTTCAATTCCAACCAATGTTGGGCAGTTCTTTACTTTTATGAAGAACCTTTGGTTCCAATTCTAAAGAATAAATTAAGAACTAAATTCTGGTTCTGGCATGGTTCTGGGTAGCTCAGACTAAAAACAGTGTTTAACTGCCAATCACCTTCAGTTGGCTCTCAATTCTATTTTTTATTTCTGAAATACATATATATTTTAGAAATCCCAGCTCTGGTTCCACAAATAAATAGAATCAAGAACCTTTAGACAAGGGTCCAAAAAGCAGGGTGCAATGAAATTGACTATTTCTATTGGTTAAGAGTTTCAAATTGGTCCCAAGGCTTTTAGACAAGGATCCAGGACCAAGACAAATCAAATTGTGATTTAAGTTACATGGCATCATTTTGGAGGGAAAATCAATTGGTCCAGACAAAAAAAACAGCTTAAATAAGAACTCATGGTTTGGAGAACCAAAGTGTAACTTAGGGTCAAAGGTTGCTCATTTCTTGGTTTTTTGTTTTTTTTCACTGTTTTCTTTTATCTTTGTTGTTCAAATTCTATGAGAATAGAAGACATGTTATGGATTGAGGACATTGTTAAGAACACACTAATTCCCTTTTTTTTTTATCAATTCTAGAGTTGACATGGATGATTTTATGTATCCTCACAAGGTGATTGCTAGGATGAGTGCATTTTCAGCCTGTTCAAGTGCGCAAAATGGAAGTGAATTCAGAAAATAGAAAAAAACCATGAAACAAAGAAAGAAGAATAAAGAAAAAATCAAAAGTTAGTCTAATCCTCTTAAATGTCAATCACACATTTTTTATATTGGACCTTTGAAATGGACCCCAAGCTTTTAGACACATTCATAATACCTTAAGGAAAACTTGTTTTCTTTATGTGAAGAAGGGTCGAATACAAGGTTCAATTTGCTTCAAATTGGTCCCTAAGCTTTTGGTCCCTAGACCCTTGTTTAAAGTGGCCCTAATTCTTTAAATAATCCAATTCCAATTTTGGTTCACAAAATTAAACCCAGGTTTGATCTACTAACCAAATCCAAAATTGGTAATTCTTACTCACCAAACTAGGTACACACTTATGTTTGACAGGTACTTCGATTCTGGGGGACGAATCCACAATTGTGAATCCAGATATCTAGAACTTACCCGAACTCGGGTTCACTTTTGGGAACTGGGTAGAATTGGAACCAGAAGGTTTAATTGAGATTCTAGAACCAGGGTGAGAACCAACCATCAGTTCTAAAAGGTTTAAAACTGAACCTGGATCTGTGGTCAAATTCCAAATTGTGATTTTAAGCAAAACTAGATTGGGTTTTTGATTTTTTTTAAATTGGTTCCAAAATAACAATTTACTTGCAAGCTCATAAATGTGCAATATTTTATTTTCTTTCACCTATGTGAATATTAAAAAATCATTTGCAAGCCTGCAAATATATAATATCATTTTATTTGTTCTTGTGTGAGTTGAAAAAATCACTTACAAGCTTGCAAATATGCAATATCGTTTTATTTTTCACTTATGTGAATATCAAATTTGAAAATTTCTAAGTTTTTGGATTGTTTTGCATAATTAGGACCCAAACCGAAGGTTACCCAGAACCAAAGGTTATAAACCAATATTCAAAACTGATCCAATCTGAAACTAAGTTCTAAAACCGAGACTTGAAACCACCCTAAACAAAGAATTGAAACCAAGTTCCAATTCCTTTAAAAAAAAGGAACTGGAATTGGATGGAAACCAATCCCTTGAAATTGGTAAGAACTAAGAACCAGAACCAACGATTGTTCTTAGAACCTCAGAACCGGCCAACACTGGCATGCACCCAAGCAGATCGAGAGAACTCCATGGATGAGAACCACAACATTCATGTTGGAACTGGACTCTAAACTTCTATGTACTGATCTGTGGCCCTGATCTGCAGTACCATTAATTAATGACAAACGTCCAGGTGTAGTAACACAGTTCCAGTAAAGAGTTGCTGAAGATCTTCACACGCTAGAAAGCTCATTGTAGTGGCGCCATGCCAGTGTACTAGGGGCCAGAGGCAAAGGAAGGCTCTTCCTTAAAGTTTAGATTGAGTGGAAGGGGAAGAAGTTTATGTAATTAATAAAAAAGCTTTCAGGGAAGTGGCAATTACGGCTTCTTTATCGCATGCTTATCTCGGGGGCCGCGATCTGCGCTTGCGCTAGTAGTTGAAGTGCCGCAAACCGCTGAAAGACACAACCAACAACACAGGCCTACTACCGCACTTGGATGTTCACTCTTAGCTTGGATAACAGACCCCCAGTTTCGCCAAGACTGGGGTTGAAATGAGAAGTCAGGATGAAAATAGTACACAGGAGGAAAACAAAAACGGGATTGAACTAATTCTCTCACCTCGATTTTGGCCCTCAGTAAAGTTTCACCCACCCGCTTTTTTTTTATTTGCCTTACCAGCACCTTGACTACTACTGTCAGATTTCTTCATTTAAATCAAAGCCTTGTCAAAATGAGATCCTGGAAATCTTCTAAAACTGATACCCAGTTTCATGAACAGATACTCAATTTTGCTCACATTACGCATACACTGAAATTGGAGATAAAACAGGCGTTTAGAGGGTCAAACCAGGGCCAAAAGACAAAGTGACTTTATGTATAACTCTTTGAAAACAAAATTTGTTCTATTGGGTCTTGAGACTTAAAAATGGAAGTGCCGATGGTTCTTGAACTTGTGTTCCTCAAGTTCAAATCTCCATCCAACATCAATGGATTATGTGATCTGTGCACATTGGAACCCCATTATGACTCAGTTGTCGATGAACTACAACAGAGTTACCTAGGTTCCACCTTGGTAACCTATCCGGTAGACCCTCCTACTTCCACATCACACATATACCTAGGTACATATCATAAGTAAGAGCGCAGTGAAGGTAGGTGGTTAGTGGTTACTATGTCCATAAGTGGGAAGGTAAGGGCACTTGGTGACCATTAGATACATGCGGATGAATAGTAGTTAGTACATAGCTAACCACTATGTCCATAAGTGGGAAGGAAGGTAAGGCACTTGGTGAATACTAAATACATGTGGATGGATAGTAGTTAGTACATTATCTAACTATTGTGGTTAGCTATAGGACAGGGATACAATGAAAAGTGTTTCCTATCCACATACCTTCCATCCTTCATGGTGTGCTGGTGGGTGCTTGTTCACTCTGGCCCAACATTTTGTTCAACTGCTTCAAACATCTCCATGTTGCACACACTTGAAGGTAGCTTGAAAACAGCACCCACATTAATCAGTGCTATGGAAACCATTCGTAAAGAATAATACCATTGTTTCTTTTTTTTTCATCTGCCACCTGATTTTATTATGTTCCACACCATTCTGCCCTAAACATGGGCAAGCTCAAACTTCAAGCTCACCAAGTGACAATCACCGGTTTCAAATTTGTTCCTTCAATCTATCGTTCCAGTAAACTGTTAGCCTCCCAACTTGATGCCTTCACTGCATAGTCATGTTAATAATGGCCACCATATCCCATTTTGGATCTTGTCGTGGAACATATTTTTAAGATCCATGCTAGATTTTAAATAATGTAGTAGGTAATCTAGAAGAATTGGATGTAATTGTTTAGTTGAAGCTTTCCATTTTGTTTTACTCTATGGAACAATGGTGATCAAATGATAATGATTATGAAACTTGCAAGTTTTCCACTATTGACTTCCCTTTGTGTTTTTATTGTCCACATTTCATGGCCAATATGCACCACCTAAATGAAATCTAGGAGGTGATTAATCTTCTTTCAAAACTATATTTACCCAAAAAAATGAATTGACAAAGCACATGTTAATTTGACTTTTCACCCACCCCATAAAAAGCACCCTCAAAATCCAGTTGCAATTGTTTAAATCATAGCATTCACCAGACACCTGAAAAGAAATCAAGTTTGTTTTCATTTTGTATTCGGAAGTTGTCCTTTATTACTTGATGGCAAAAACATGTCTTCACAAAATCCCTAATTTAAAGAAATTATATTAGTTGTGCAAAGTTGAGAAAACTAACATAATCAATGGTTGTTCACATATTGAGAAAACATATTTCAATTCTTTGGTAGTATATTATTCTTTCTATTAATTAGTTCATGGATGTGCCCACAATTTTTATTTTAAAAGAGCCACATTGATTGGCCCATCAACAACTTTTCTAGAACTGGGGCGGTTCCCAATAGAAGCACCATTTTGGATCCCCACTCCTCCAAATAGAAGCACTTCCATGTGACCACTTCAAAGATATACATGTGAGTTGAATTGTGCCCAAACAATATGGGACAAATAGAGATGCGTGGGGAAGAAAAGGACTAAGGAGGACTAGGAAAGAAAACTATGGTTCCCTTCACTAATGTAGTAATGAGGTGGTTGCATGCTTCACCTTCTCTAAAGAGAAGGAATCCAAAAATCCTCAGAGGCTTTCCCTCTCCCCCTGCCTTTTTCCAAAAGACAAAAATATTAGCCCTTCCAACTACATGTTCATAAATTTCTATTCTTCACATTATTTGTGACCATTTTTGAGTTGGGCTAATAGGAAGAGCCAAGAATATGGGTGTATATGTGGGTGCATTGTTCTGATAAGTGGCTTCATTGATTCACATCATTGGCTGTCCCCTTACATAAATATGTCTAAAACATTTTGCACATTCCCTACAGAGAAACATGCAAGCCCCAAACACTCCCAAATCAAAGATTACAGCTTTGTTTGCCCTAATGATAGTGTTTTTAATATTATTTGTCTTTTATTTTTTTGGTGTTGATATTTTGGAGATAAATGATCACTTCTACCAAAGCTTTGACCCTATCTATTATGATTTTCTTTAGTTTTTTTTTTTGGAAAATAGATGATCTTAACCTTACTTTTTATTATTTGTAATGATATGTTTCTCTTTTTCTTTTCTATTTTCATTGGTTCTACAAAGCCTTTCAGTTTTGCCCAAATTTGTAGGTCAAAAGACCAAATGTTTGAGCAGAGTATTATGGGATAAAAGGTATGGCTATTGCCAACAATATGGAAAGCGCACTTCAATTATAGGAACATCCTGCATAAGGAGAAACACATGTGGTAAAACATCAAAGCACTCTGCCTATGAATTGCATGCCTAAAACTTAAGTTATCCAACGAAGAAATTTACAAACTTTTCTTGACTTCATTTTTTCTAGTTCAAAAGTGGCCGTTTCTGAGCATGTTTGCCATCACTCACTTGCCACCTCAAAAAAATTATCTTCCCCTAGGGCATGTTGTACTCATAGTGTTTCCACCACCATAATCACAGTCAAGGTACCCCGCAGGAAGCATGATTAATGTGTTTGCAATCCTAAAAGTGGAATAAAATCAATTTACGCTAGTTTAATTTGTGTGTGACACATGCAACTTAATTTACATGCACTTAAAACATTTAAATGGATTTTTTTTAAATTCACATTTATCACTAGTTTACATTTAGATGTTTGATATGTGCTATATAACACTTTAAATAATCTTCATTTAGTAGTCCTTATGTTTGTAATTAAAAACAATCAAAATTTGAATTTTTTGAACACTTTATTAAGAGTTTGAAAAGTTTAAATGGTATAATTTTCATGACATTTGAAATCTAACAACAATGTTTGTTTATGATTTAAATTTGGTGCAATTTGACACAATTTTACTAGTTCTATTGATTCATATATCTTATTGTTGTGATCAAGATTAAAATTTTCTTTTCAAGAATCTTTAGAACATTAAATTGTGCATCAAATTTTTAAAATTTAAACATTCTTGTGTTTATTGCAACCTACAAAATTTGTTGGTCATTCCATGCTAAAGTTATGGTCTAAAGGAGAACATATTTCATATTGATTTTTTTGAATTTGAATCCCTTTGCAATATGAAGTTTCCTTGAAGTGCCTTGATTTTGATAAAATCCCTCCTTCATTATAGCTGAAACAATAAAAAAATGATCTTAAAATCATTTTGCTCATTTTTTTTCTATGAGGATAAATGCATTAGGCAAAGTTGTAGAGGACAAATTCAAGTTATTTTAGTACAAAGAATCATGTCTATACCAAGTCATGTGTTTGTGACTTGTGTACAAATTATTTAAAAAAACATTCTTTAATTGTCCTATGTGGCACATATTAAGAACTATTTATAGTTGCATATTCAACTACGAATTATTTTAAGTCGTATATGTTACTATGATTGTGACTAATGTTAGTTTGGACAAAATATGAAGATGAAAAGTGCATTCATATCATTCACAATTGGTGACAACCAACAATATAGATGAAAACTATAGGGGCATGTGCATTTACAACTAAAACATAGCCCCTAAGTGCTTTAGCTGCCCTAAATAACCCTTAAATGTCCTAGGTAGCCTAGGCAAACCTTAGATAACCTTTAGGCACCCTAGATAAGCTAAATAACCCCTAGGTAGGCGTTTAGATACCCTAATTAGTCTAAGAAGCCCCTAGGTAACCCATGTAACCTAGGCAACCCCTAGTATGCTAATAAATATTTTAATTAATTTAGGCATCCCTTAAATGAACCCTTAGGAACCCTGATTAATCTAAGTAGCTCCTAGGTACCTTACATAACTTAGGCAACCTTTTGGTAACCCCTAGGTAGCTTAGCAACCTTTAACTAACCTTTAGATAACTTACTTGTAGTCTTTAGGTAAGCCTTTAATTAGTCTATATAACATAAGGTAGGCTGAATAAATCATTTAGGTAGGTTAATAAAAATGTTTGTTAATATGTGATTCCATTTCATATTAAATAATAAAAGTTAATGTAATGGTAAGCATTTTGCCCTTCAATGTAAAGGTGAACGGATCAAATCAAATGCAATTGCAGTAATACATACCATTAGCAATTGTAACCATTATTTAATTTTGTGTTCTTCAAATTGTAAAAATAATAATAATTACAAATGATTTTTTCTTTATACAATGTTATTTTCAACATTTTGGTATACATATCCAAGAAAAATAGAATCAATCTAAATACACAAAAATAATTTCTATGTTATGTAATAGGTGTTTTTTAAATGGCAATTATGTAGTAAAAATAGAAAAAACACAATTTGAATTTTTTGAAATGACATAGTTTTGAAATTTTTTTAATACAAACCTTAACATTATAATGTTAACAAAACTTGGGCTCCGCACTACTTCACATTACCAATGATGATAAATTAATTATTTAAAAATTAATTAGCTATCAAACATTAATAATACATGATCATATAGATTGCCCATGAAATAATTTCAATTTCCATTGATTTTAAAATATTATATTTAATTTTCACCTATTAAAACCTTAATATTTCTAGCACCCATGATGTATAAGTTCAATTTCTAATTGTTATTGTTGTTTTATGGGCTTATTCATGGGTGTGGTTCCCCAAAAAAAAACAGGACTCAAGGACTTTTGTGGGGCTACTTTTTGCAAATAACATTTATTTGAAATAAATTTAAGTGAAAAAAATTGAATAGTCCAATTTAAAATAATTCATGTGGTGGTGATGAATTTTCATATTCATACATAATTATGTATGAATATTTTGGTTTATAGCCGGAAACACAAAAATTTCCAAAAATTCCAAAAATTAATTTCAATGGATAACCAAACATGTTTTGTGGTAAGATTTTTTCTTGCACATGTGACTTACACTTCAAACTAGACATTTAGAACACTTTTTTTTTTCAAATGGTTAGAAAAAAACATCCTTTTCCTTGCAACACTTTCCTTCAAAATTTAAAGACTTTGAAATTTTTGTATAATTTGGTTTTTCATCAAGTTCACATATTGAACATATATTTTCATAGAAAGGGGCATGTTTTTGTTGTACAAAAAGTTTGAAATCAATTGTATGACTTTATGCATTCCTTTTGATTCCTTTAAAAAAAAAATGCAATTTAGACATTTGATATAGTTAGTTTATAGAACTCAAAATTACATTTACATAGTATCCAAATTATTTTTTATATCTTTATTAATTTAACAAAACATCATTTTATCTATTGGCATACAATAATTCACTACAACTATAATAATGTAAGATAAACAAAAATCCAAAGTTGTCCTTTGCAATCCTTTAAATATAGGTCATTCCTTTTTGGTACCCCAATTGTGAATATACCCTTCTTGATAACATTATAAAAAGGATTCCCTTTGATGTTAGCAGATTTCAGGGAGAGGCTAAAAAAACTTCAAAAGTTCTAAACATCCCCTTGAAGCTTAAACCATCTTAGCCTCTCCTTTGGAAAATAAAGTGCAAGTAAACAAAGAGACTCCATGTTGTAGGTTACAACAAAATTCAATCATGTTCTTTTCATATTCATTCATGATCATAGAATAATATGGTCATGTAAATGAGTTGTTAACTTTCAGCCCTCTCCTTTAGTGCTTAAATGTTCAATATGTCCATTATTGGCACAACTACTTAGTACCCACATCACAAAGCATCTGGTGAACAGACACACACATAGCTACAAGAATTTTTAAAACTATTGGGAATGGGGGATGTGGATTTTGAACTTTCTAGAGTGAATTGTATTTCTTAAAAGAATCTACACAAATTAGGTCCATGATGGGAAAAACAACATACTTCACAATATGGAGTAGGTAATCCAACATGGTATAGATGAAACTTTCACCTTCCAAACATCAACACCATGTTATATATACAACCACAACAATGTGAATCAACACAAAATACACATAATCCATTCCTGTAGATGACCCCAACTCCAAGGCTTTAATAGTGGTAGGCCGGGTACGAAATATCAAAAATTCACTTATATAGGCTACTAGAATAAGAATGCCCTTATTCACAAATGTAGTTTTACATCTTGTTATACAAAAACCAATGCTTGGACAAACCATCCAATAAGGAAAACTTCAAACAACTACAAGATAGACTCATTATTCTTGTGGAAACATTATATATATTCATCAAAAACTTGGATATGTATTCAGGGTTCAAAAACTTGCTTTTTGTCAAGTGCAAATCTATTAGCACCCACTTGGATTTGGACAATGACAAAGGTACCCAACAAACTTTCCCACTCACTAGTGAACAATGAAATTCCACCATCAATGAATGTTTGTTGCTTTCATATGAGGAAGCACCGACTTGTGAAGATTTTGCCTCCAAATTCTTTTATGATTGTTCTGCACACATGCTCCAGATCAGTGAACGCACTTGTCAACTTGATGGAGCACACAATGAGTTTCTTTGTGGAGTTTCCAATCCCTTGGCAATCAAGGTTTATCATCTTTCTATAACAAAAAATTCCCATCCTTTTATTGAACCCTTTTTCAACTTGATGAAATGTTCATTGGGATCAATGTAATTTTGTCATGGAGTCAAGGTTTTGAACTTAAGCCCTTTCAGAATGTTAACATGTTGACAAGATATCCCTACATTTTTAATGGAATGTTTGCTACAAGTGAGTGACAAGATGCCTCCAACAACCTTGTGAAGCTTTGTGAGATTTTGAATCCAAATTGAGAAGGTTGACTATAATTGTATGCATGGAAGCAAATAAGCTTAGTGAAAAGTTCCTTGCTTTGGTGCTAGCTATGTGGAACACAAAACACATTGTGATGTGTTTCAATGACCCCATGCATGGAAGCACCATCAAGGTTGCATCAAGTATAAAGATTCGAAGATTTGATGCCATCCTAGTGAACTTAGCAATCTTAACACCCCTTTCCATACCGTGATGTGTGGATGAAACTTGTTTGGTTTATTGGGGCTTTCCTTGAACAAACTCATGGATACATTTATTTCCACGAAATGCCGATAACCAAACTCATACTCATGTACATTCACTGAAGTCGAATACCATAGTGCCTACACAATTGTATATCGATGACACTTTCTCTATGTGTGATTTCCAAACTTATAATGTGCATGTCAAGGTTTGTATGTTTAGTTTCTAGCATGTTAATGAAAGCTTCAATATGTGCAATAATCATATCATTTGAACACATTTGCTGCAACTTCATAAAGTCCATGCTCTAGGATCCTTGTAACTAGATATTCAAAAGGATGACTGAGAATCAACATTTACCCATCAACTACTCAAACCGCATACAACAAAAATTCCATCACACTTATAATGAAATTGTAACTATAGACACAAATGTGCAATTGTTGCCACCACCATCTCATGTCAATGTGACAAAAGTGCACAGTTCTCTATAATTCATTTGCAAGGAATGAACCAACTCCTCGTGTCAAATATTTATTAATCCCACAAATTGGTCTCCATAATAGCTATGGGGGAAAACATCACTTGTATGGTCTCAATGTGGGAGGCAAGTCTTCTTTAACTTAGTAGCTTATAAGTCTATTTTTGTGAAATCCTATGGTCACTTTGTTTACATAGGATTGTCTACTTCAAAAAGAAGAGGACTCCAAAACTATGCATAGTTAAACCATGCAGAAGCAAAAACCACTTGCAAACTGCACTTGTTGATCTAATGTTGTAACTTGTAAATGATAGTACATGGAGTTTCCTTCATGAACATTCAACAATATGTGATTATGCATGACCTTTGTGAAATTTTGCAACTTGGGTCTATCAAAACTTAGTCAGGTTAGGGAATCTATGAATATGACCAGAACCAACACTTTTGGTAACAATTTTGAATGAGTTTTGTCCTCCCTCAACTTAAGATTCCTTATAGTGTGACCTATAATCTGCACCATCCACACTTGATTCTTCTTCCAAGACTATTTCAACAACATCTTTTTCTTTGGCAACAAAATGCATGATCAAAAATTACTTCTAAATCTCTTACATGATTTGAAACCCCAAATGCCACAACTTGAGTTCGCACACAGTTTGACCATGAATCTTAACCATCCACGGGTGCATTATCCTCCATGGTACTTTTCAACATTTAATCTTCTTGGGCAATTGGCAAAAGCTCAAAACTGGCTTCTAAACCTTTTACAAAAGCTACTTTAAAAAACAAATTTACCTACACCACATCAGCTATTCCAAAATTGTTCAAACCAGTATCTACATCATCTATACACATTACTTCAACTATTCCAGAACCTTTCAAATATATCTCTACATCTTTTAAACTAACCATTTTTGCTGATTGAGAACACTTCAAAGCCATGTGACATTTTCTCCTTTGTTAATCTCTTGAAATAATTTCAACATATTCAAAGGAAATAACACATATTTACATTTGTATGGAACTACATGTTTACAATATACATGTGTATGAAATTGGAAGCACACAAAAAATTCTAAAAAACAACGAAACAAAAACAAAGACATTGAATTATAATTGCTTTGACATACTAAATGCAAAAACATGATTATGTATTCACCTTTTGCATTAACATGTTTGCTCCTTTATTAATCTCTTGAAGTAACCAAATAGCATATTCAAATGAAATCACAAATATTTACATTGGTATCAAATTACATGTTTACATGTCTATGAAATTGAAAGGACACAAAGATTTCAAAAGACATTGAAAAAAATAAAGAGATTTGTTTCTCTTTTGATATCTTGAAATCCATATAAGGACATTTTGAAACATTACAACTTGTAAAATGTTTATTTTTTAAAGATTTTAGTTTGGAATCAACCTTTAATAAATTTGTAATTTAGAACCGTCTTTTTGTACGACCTACGACTATAGCCCATCCCACCTAAACTAGCTCCAATGAAATCATCATCATTGGAATTTTGAAGATTTGTTTCCTAAAAATGATGTATTGAAAAGATTTCAAGAATATTCTTGAAAAAAACAATGAAAGAGCACAAGTTTAAAGGGGTGCTCCTATTAATGTGGTTGGAACCAATTTTTATTGTCAAAACCTATCTATTGTAGTCTAAGGTTGAATAGTTTAAATACCTACTTTTAGCTAAGGTGTCTAGTTTAAACAACCTAGGTTTCCTAATTATCCATGCTTTTGGTTTAAGTGACATAGGTTAAATAGGCTAAGCAACCTAGCCTAGGGACTCTATGTTAACTAGGATGGGTGGCCATGTGGTGCCATTTGTTCAATTTGGAGCTTGCCACATGTCAACATTTCGATGGTCAAATAACTTCAATGTCTCTACATTTTTGTTATAAAATTAGTTGCAAATGACCATGCCACATAAGCATAAGTGATTGCATATTTTAGTCATAAAAACCAATTTGTAAGTGGATGTGTTATGTTGTCTAAATGTGAATTCAATGAAAATTTGCATTAATCACACCTTGATGCAATTTTCATTTTTATTAGATGCCACGTCATGTCTTTTCTAATTAAAATTTCATGTGACTTATCAAAGGTGACTAGAAGAATTAGTAGTCACATAAAGCAATTACAATTGAAAAATAATCATTTATGATTGAGAAAACCTATCATTAATATGCAAATTTCTTGTATTGTTTGTAAAATAAATCTAGGTTGGGCATTAATTTGAACATTTGTGACAAAAATTCATGGATGTGTTATATATGTATGTGTGTATGTGTATTCATTTTTGTGTGAATTCTAAGTTTCTCCATTGTTTTGAAAATAGATCCTTCTTGATGAGGACATTAAGATATTTAATATGGACTATTAATTATTAGGAAATTTTTTTTTAAGGTTAATTGGTAATTTTTGGAATAAAGTGCCTCATGGTGTGGGTGGTTTATTTGATAAGTTTTTGGTGATGATGATGGTGTTAGTTTTGGGGAGGAGGTGATTAATGAGAAATGGAAAGGACCAAGGAGGAAAGGTAATGTGCAAAAACTGAAAAGGCAGTTAAAGTCAATTTTGGATTGTAATTGAGATGGCATGAATTGGAAAATGGCAAATTACATAAGCATTTGATCAAATTCAAACAAGTGAATATTGCAAATTTTTGAATCTAAAGGAATTGTGTGAATGGAAGAGGCCTGGTTAGATGTGTGACAGGGATTCACCAAGAGGTGAAAAGATTTGTCATGCTTGTGTTAGTATTCTAGGAATTTTGGAGGGGCAAGATCAACAAATATAAGATCAACAATGCTCTGCATACTTGAATGTTGAGTGATGGGTAACATGGTATATGTATCATTACACATCTAGAAAAAACTTCCATTTCGTTCTTTGTATTCCCCCTTTTTTGGCGCTTCGATTTATTTATGGTTGGCAGGGTTTTGTCAACAAATAGTTTTTGAAAAACAACTTCTAAAATTCAAGGAAATTTTTGAAAGGATTGAACACGCTTTGTTGACACAAGCAATTGTGACAATTTAAAATAAACATTGAACAACAAATCTAAGTTGATTTTGAAAGTTGTTACAACAAAAACACATACATATAGAAATTTTGAAAATGAAATAAAACTTGGGGAAAGAGCTTGTAGATACCCAATGTCACATGCATGAAAAATGATCATAACCAAAGAATTTTCAATGTGCATCAAAACAAAGACAAGTTATAAGAGTAGCTCCATTAATAGTGATAAATTGGCCTACACAATATATTTTGGATGAGATATAAATTATTATGTGCCAATTTGGGCCAATAAATTTGCATAAGATTTAATGCTTGTAAAAGACATTAAGCTATAAAATGATTGTTCTTAATTGGTTGTCTATAATTATTGGTTGAGGTGGTTACATTTAAAATAGCCTTCCACCTTATAATGTCTTAGTTTTCATGGTTGTTGGTGGGGATTGGGAAACTATTTCTACATTGTGTTTGATTTGATAAATATTACTATGAGGCCAAATCGGGAGTATGGATGGAGTTGTTCTAAGAAAGACATGCCTAAATATAAGTCTTACCAACATCGACAATAATTTAATTTGAGGACATTAAATATGAAAAAAAATCTCAAGCATAAGGTCATACCCTATACTATTGTTCAACAAATTGAATGTAATTTGGTGGGGAAGTTGGGTATCTCTATTCATAGGTGTTTGTTTGGGCTTCTAGTCACCAAATTTTTGAGAAATTTTTAAAATTTTAGAAAAGAAATGTCATATTTTATATTAAGATCAAGTAGCTAGCCAAAAAATAGAAAGGTACTTCAATTTATTTTACTTTTACATTTTTAATAGCCAAAATTTGACTAAATTATCTTATGGATGATCACCACTTCAGCTCCATTACAAAATTGAAAAATCAAAGGAAAAAAATGTTAAGAGGACAAAACAAAAAAGAAGTAACTCATCCAGGATTTTATTTTATGTCAAAATTGTGAGGTAGATGCACTAGTGATCCTCCCCAAGAGGACAGAGAGCAAAGTCAATTTTTTTTTTAAGGAACCCTGCTATAATCTGACGACATCCTAGAAACTATTGTCTAGATTTGGCAAATTGAGATTTTCTTCTCCTCGAAATATAACGACTTTGTGCAGGTTTTTTCCCAAAAAAAAAAATCCTTTGTAGGATTCACAGCCCACTTTGTTTTGGGTCACCAAGTGATGAAATTTTGTCAAAAAAAAAACACTGAACTCATTGCATAAATGACAACTCTACACTTGATGATAGTTCAAACTAAAAACTTCCCTTCCTGGATCCCGAACTTATCTACTACATACATGAGCTTTTTTGGAACATTCGCATCTTTCATAAGCACACAGAGTAGTACTCCAAATGCCACTCACATATTTGGTCAAGGTGGACCCAAAAAAACTATACACAAATCCTAAGCACCGATGCGCAGCTAGTCTCTTCACCATGGGCATTGGTAGTTAGGATTTGCGCACAAGAAAAAATCAAGTCTGGCTTGCCAGACTAACTTATATATATAACCCAGATAGATAGTCTATGGTACACTGTACTTATTACAGTCTTAAAACGAGGTTACCTAGCTGCGAAAGATTTACATAAGATAATTCTGATTAGGAGGTGCATAGCAGCAACAGGGGGAGCAGATGAAGTCAGGATTGTCTCAAGTGTCAAATTGTCAGCTGCAACAATCTCGTGTCACGTCTGTAGCAATGGCGCGGTTGCATGTTTGTTGTAATTTATATTCTCTCTCTCTCTCTTTGTAAAATAGAAAAAATCCGTGGCTGCACGTCACTCATCACACATCTGCCTAATTCTGTCTGCTGCATGATTCTGCTGGCAGCTCATGCACCTGAATTCTTCTGCTAGCTGCTCCAATCTCCAAATCCAGGCCAGAAGTGAAACTAAGTTTTCTTTTTTTTTTAACTTATTTGCATGGCATGATGCAACAACTGCTTTGCTTGAACTCACACCTCAGTTGCTAGTGTGAACCAGCACCCACCAACGCACCATGAAGGATGGATGGTATGTTGGTCGGAAAACAGATTTCTGTTGGGTTCGAGTTCCCTAGCCAACCATGATGGTTAGCTCAATTGCTGGTTTTACTACCTACCTACTTGCTAGCTAACCATTACTAGTTAGTAGGTAGTAAAACCAGCCCTTACCTACGTATAAAGCATCCATTTACCTAGTAGTCACCTGTATAGGTATAGGACCCACTTCTTTACAGAATGGGTTACTGAGGTGAAACCAGATCCTATTAACTCAGTTGTGGTTCATGCACAACTACGTTGTAACAGGCATCTAATGGATGGTGCGCTTGTGGGTGCTGGCTCTCTCTACCAGTGTTGGTCGGATATCACTTTTTTTGGGATATCCATCAGATAAGGATATTTTCTTTAAAAAATTTGATGGATAAGGATATTACTTTTTTTATAAAAAAATTTAGATATCTTGGTCAGATATCAGATATTCTCATTTTTCAATCTAACCTGGATATCAAAGTTTATGGATATCCATCATTTATTTATTAGTTGGATATCAATAGTTCTGAATATCAAAAATTCAAAAATTCGCCTACCAATTATGTTGGGTTCCATTTTTTTTGGGGTGAAAGATCTCCAAAAGGTAACAACATCCTTTTTTTAAAAGGCCATGATAATAACGACTACTAACTACAACTTCAAAAATACCTCTGAAAATGTGTCCTTAAAACAATCTAAAACTGTTCAAGGATTCGCACCATCCTAGCTACATCAAGAAAATGAAAATATATGTCCCTGGAATAATTTTAAATGGTTTAAGAATTCTCACCACCCCAGCTACACCGAGAAAATGGGGAAAAAAAAAAAAAACATAGGTAGGTACTACTAACTTTGATATCCAGACCTAGATTTGATGTCTAGGTCAAATATCAACATCCTTATATCCAACATAATTTTTGGATATCAAAGTGCCAGATATCACCACAATGGGTGATATTTGTTAGATGTCATTTTTGATATCTGACCTGATATTTGAGGTTGATATCCGGGAAAATCTAGATGTCCGCCCAACATTGTTCTCTACCCAGGTCATTATGAACTAGCACCCACCTACCACACCATGGATGGATGTTGGGGGGGGGGTACAGAAAAATGATTTATCAAATTGCTAGACGGTTGCTTTTGTTAAACATGGTTGTTACTTTAGTTCATGTGCATCCCTTGAATTTCTTTTAAATTATTTTTAGTGTTCTATTCTATTTTTTAAAACTTTATTTCACACATTGTTTCCTTGTAGTATTGAGGTATAGATATTTGTTTGCTCACTTGCACATTATGTACTTGATTAGATTACCAACTTACTTATTTACCCAATATGGATACATTTTCTACTACTTGCACTTGAAATATAATTTAAAATGATGTTTAGTTTGTTCACTTCACTATGAGAAAAATGTGTTTGTTGCAATTAAAAAATGTTCGATAAAATTAAATTATAACTAGATAGCCTAGTTGCAACAGACATGATTTTCTCAGAGTGCCTAGGATTTAAGCTCATGAATGTATTTGCTATTACAAAGTGCAAATACTAGAGTTTGTGACTTAAGGCAATTGCAATGTATGTGCACATAATGCTTTTGGTTATGGAGTTAAAGTGGTTGTGTGTACATATAATTAAATTCTAACCTCAATATTGAAATATTAAGGGTTTAGATAAAAAATATACCAAAGATGATTCTATGCATTTTATAACTAGTTGAATTCACTAATAGTTAAATTTTTAGGCTAGCCTCCTAGTTCCTATAGTAGGCTAGGAACCTATTGGCCTAAACTAGGCTAGATGGCTAAGCCACCTAAGCACCCAAGCTACTTAGCTAACTTAGACTAAGTTGCAAGAATTAGGATTTGATCCCCTGAGCTTGATAATTTTGAAAGACAAAGTCCTTACTATTGCATCAACTTTTTTTATGTAAAATAATTTGGCACCATATTTTAATAAACATTTTTTGATCTATCCTATAGCCTATTCGACCTACCTTAGTTAAATTACCTAACCCATATATGTCTAAGTATGCTAGTTTAGCATAGGGTCTCGTAGGCCCCACCTTGGCATACCTATAGCCAAAATAGGTTTACCTAGGTTTATTGAAGGGCCTACCTAGCCCCAATGTCAATGGCCTACCTAGGGGCTACAAACCTATTTACTCACAACCTATCTGCCCACCTTTTTTTAATTACCTACTTGACTTATTTATTAACAACATCTAAACAAACCTAATTAAGATTGGATTAATTGGAGCAATTTGGTGATGTTTTGCAATGTGCATATGTGATAGCTTTATGGTCTTGTATTTTAATGATTTTCATGTTAAATTTTTGTTCCTATGTTGGTTTCACTTTGAAATTAAACATGATTTCTTTGGTACAAAATATATATTAAATGGAATTTTTTTTGAATTGTAGCTTGATTTTACTTTATGATAAGTATTACATATCTTATTACAATCATGAATGTACAAACATTTGAAAGTGAACAAAAGTTTAATGTTTCATTGCAAAATCACATTGAACCTCAACCTTGAATCATTGTTACAACTAGCATAGCCTACAAGTTATATCATTTGTATTCTTTCATTGAACAGGAATGCACATTAGGATTAATGTGCTTTAAAATATTCATAATTTTGATGACAAAAAGTAATCCTTAAATGTCCTAAAACATGGCTCAAGAATCCCATTGCATGGTCTTATAAAAAGAAGGAATCAAAAGGAAAAAAAAAGTGTTCAAATCACTTCATATTTTAGTCACAAATAGAATAAAATATGTTCTCCATGATGACACAAAATTTTAATATTATGAAACAATAGATTTAATGGAAATGATGTTAGAATTTTGATTTTTTCCAATTCTTGGGCTACAATAAAAGGATGTCAATTATATTAAGTTCTTTTAACAATCAAGTTAGATTTCAAAGGTTTGGAAGGAAATATAGGAGATGTGGATTTTTTTTAAAAAGGATATGATTTCATCTTTAAATAAAACTTTGGCACTCAAAATGAATGAAAGAGTATCATTTTGAAGTGTTTTGGAGTCTTGCATTTGTTATGCATGGCACTTTTGAACTATAATTCAATTAATTGCACACTATTGCCTATCATTGAGCAAAATTTGTAATGTAGTTTTACAAGGTATACTAGGGTGACATATGTCATTGATCACATATTGTAATATTAAATGAATTTTGAAAAGGCAACAAAATAATACACTTCCAACAATACCAAAAATGTACCCAATTCCTCTAAAATTTTGAGTTTTAATTATAGATCCAAATGAAGTTTCAAAAGTGTTGGTTGGGAGATGATGGAAATGGTTGAAATCCAATTTTTTTAAAGATTCAAAATTCTAATTTGACAAAGAATATTCAAAACTGAATATTGGTTGCACCTTAGGTCTAGAAAATTATGAAATTGCCTCCATAAACTCCTACTCATTGAGCACTTTCTAATAATACCAAAAGCATGCCCAATTTCAATAATTTTTTTAGTTTAGGTTAAATTTAATTTTCAATCACAAAATTGTTTAATATTCAATAACTCTTGCATCTAGGTCTAAACAATATGAAACCATGTTAATGCACGCCTATTCATTTAGGGCTTTCCAATGGTACCAAGAATGCAAGTGGGGAATTGTGGTTTGGGAGTTCTTAACATGACAAACAAAGAAAAAACCTTAATAGATTTATGTGCTTTTAAACCAATTTATTGAACTTCTAATTACATAAATATTCAAAACTCATTAACTCCCGCACCATAGCTCTGAAAATTACAAGATCATCCCACTGCACCCATACTTATTGAGGGCTAGAATTGTAGCAAGGATGCAGCACCAATTTTTCTAAAAATCTAAAATTTTATTTTGATTGAATTTCATTAATGAAAATATTCAAAGTTCAATAACTCTTACATTTTAGGTCTGAACAATTATGAAATCACCCTTACTCATTAAAACATTTAAGAAATGTTTCACATTGTGAATGTTTTATATATAGTTCAAGATGTGAATATTATACACAATATGGCATGTCATTTATTGAAAGGTATTTCGAGAGGCCTTGAGAGTTTTAAATGTCAATCTTGCAACCTTGTTAGGCTTGAACTTATTGAATGTGACATGTTACCAAAGTGTGTATTGTGAATTCATGACATTGCACTAGGTAATAAAAATTTTAAAGTGTGAAGGAGATGTTGAGGGTATTAGGTAGGTTCATGTTCTATTTCAAGTTCTAAGGTACTTAAACAAAAGGTTCAAAATTTCTTACAACTAGATTTGGATTCAAGCCTTGGGACTACCATTTACTAAAATAAAAATAAAAATATGGATTCTTTAGTGTGTTCAAAAAATATAGTTTCCGATTTTCTAACCATATAAGTACTAATGTTTGATGTGCAAGGATTTTTAAAATTGCACTAAATGTTTTTTGAAACCAATTTATTTCTTAAACTAAAATATTAAAATCATCAAATGAATTAAACAACATTGGCAACTACTTATGTAAATAAGTAAATATCATGAGTAAGTAAAGAAATTAAGTGTTACAAGTATTATGTAGATTGGTAAGTAGGCAAGGCACCTAATGGATATTAGGTAGGTAGATGAATGTGGACGATTGATAGTTAATCATTAGGGTAATTGCAACTATAGTGGACCAACAATGAAACAATAGGAGTTTTTAGTGATTATTATTTTTAGTGCATTTTGATAGCAAGATAAATGTGACAATATGGTTGGATGCTTATGTTTGAAATCTCAAGAGTCATATTTTTCAAAAAGTAACTAATGGTTGTCTATTAATTATACATCCCAAGACACAATGTTTATAAACAATTTTTAAAAACTTCCACAACATTCATGTTGTAATGGATTTCATTGTTTTCTTTTTATTTTAACACTCGTAAAAGTCCCCCAAACTTTTGTGCCATATTGAAATGATTTAGATATTTCTATTTTGAATTACTTGTGACATTTATCAATTTTAGAAATTGATAATTTGATTAATCAATACAAACCATGATTATAATGATTCCATTTACAAGTTATTTATGTAGTGTTACACAAAAAGGCAAAGACATTAAAAAAAGTCTCCATCTAGTGTAAAACATTAAGTTTTGAACAATAAAAGTATTGCACCTAGATAGATTGCATAAAAAGTCAAATATTTGAATCCCTTTTTATAAAATTCATAAAGGATTTGACATGGGACACATTATCATCCACAAGGTGAAAAATAATATTACCATCTTACATCCATATTGGGCCACTATAGCTTGCAATACCCATCATGGTTAGTTACAAGATGGGAGTTCAATGAATAAATGTTTCATGTCCACTCATCAACCATCCTGCATGTTGTGTTGGTGGGTGTTTTTCACTTTGGTTTGGTTATAGGGGTTTATGAGTCATGAGTTTACATACTAGCCAACAATGCCTATATACTAGCTAATAGTGTTAAATTCATCCAATAATGTCATATTCATGCCAATAGTGCCTACATACTAACTAACAATGTCATTGTCAAAACCATGACCTCATGTTACCACTAGTTTTTTGCTTATCATAGCAACATGTTGATGATGCCTTCTTCATCCCATCCTCCTATAATAATGGTTGTTCCTACATGACTCATTTCAAGCTTGTTTCTAGTAATTGACAATGTCATTTCAATTTAAAAAGAATGGCATTATTAATTATGACTATGTAACAAATAATTACCTTGATAGCCATCTAGTGCTAATATACCAATAATTAACAAGATGTACCCACACTTAAAAATCAAAACAAGGTCCACATATTTAAATAATGCATTCATATTGAATTGGATGTCCAATATATTTGAATGTTATTCATTGGTTGACCATTAGCTATTTGGAGATTTTTGTGACACAAAATGAAGGGGATCCCAAACCACATTATTCCTAACTTCTTTAACTTGATTATGTAGTCCTTTAACTTAGAACATCTTATTTCTCATCAAAAGGTCCCATACTTGAGGATTAATCAATGTTAACCAATTTGAGGTCTTGGATCAATTTTCAATCTTGTTTTGAATACCTAAACCACATGTGTTTGACCTCTTGTCAAAACTTAAACCATAAAAGAACTATGATACAAAATATATGTACTATATATAATGCCTCATTTTTGGTTAGATACAACACTCCATGTAAAAGTCCCCTACAAGTTCATAAAATGTGTTCAAATGGACACATTTGTTACTTTCTAAAATTTAATTATTGTAATATTTGATTACCAAATGCTCACACACTTATGGACCCTCCCAAGCCTACGTCAAAACCATTATTGGACATGCATGTTTACATGGACCCAAACTTGAGTTAGAATTAAATTTAACAAATGTTTACATGAACTAAAACCTAGTTTAGAATTGAACAAAGTGGGTTTATATGAACCCAAACCCAGATTAGACCCAAACTTAGTAGGATTACATGGACCTAAACCTAATTTAGAATTGGACTTGATATGTCTTTTAAAAAAAATTATACATGGATTGGGTCATAGGGTTAGATAGAGGTTAGGGTCCTAGGCTTAGATATGGTTTAAAGTCTATAGCTTCTACGGTTCTAGGTATGAGTTAGGGTTCTAAAAATAGCATAAGGATTATTTTATATACAATTATTAGGATAGCCAAGATGTTCAAGTTATTCATATATTTCTAAATTAAAATAATGGTCATTATGGTCATGAGTAAGCACTTGGTTTCACTTCGCATTTAACCAATAATGCAAATTTCTAAATTGGGGCTAAATTGTGATTGTTCATAGTCACTTAATTGAAGTCATTTTCTTGGTTTTGGTTTCCAATGTTCCATTGTAATGAGTACTTTGTTTGCATTGTGAGTTTTTAATCATAATTGTTTTTGGAAAACATTTATTAGTCTATCTAGAACTTTCATTGCTATTTGTGATGTTGCTTAATACACATGGGAAATTCATTTTATATTATTTTGAAATTGCTTGTGCAACGTCAACATTTTAACATGACATTTACAATTTGGAACAAGCTTTGACCATGACCTTAGAATTGTCCCAAATAAGGGTCTAAATTTGGCCTTGCCTTGAACCTAGAACTAATAGGTTTTACACTTAAACCTAAAATCATTGACTTGGGAACCAACAATTAAAAAACTTGGACATGACCTTGGAACTAACAACTTTTAATTTATGAAAACATTTGGTAGACCCAAACTAAAAGGTCCTCCATTTTACCAAAAACAATTACACTTGAAATAGATGTTTCTTCAAAAACTCAAGAACCTACCAATATTAGTCAAAACCTACATCAAAAGATGTTGATCTATCACTTTCTATAGTGGATGATATTTGGAGTTCATGAAAGGAAAAGTCATAACACCCACATGAACAAAAGCCCACTTAAAAAATTGCATTTTAGGGTGAAATCACATTATAATGTATTTTTATGGAAATCATAGTGGAATTTTTTTTTGGGTTAATCAAGTCTTGTTATGTAAAACTCAAATGCATTTGAGAATTTTGTTAAAACTAAGATGAGAAAGTGAAACTTATATTTTAATCTTCCCAACTTTACAATAATACACCCAAAAACTAGTAGTAAATGGACTTTACAATGTAGGGTACATCTAATGTCACAATCCAAAATAATTATGGTTATGGACTTTTTTCTTCTAGTGGAATTGGAGGACATGCTCCAAACTTTGGGAGACCTTTATAAGTTGAATGCTTATAACACTTAAGATGAAAAAATAAAATAACAAAAGGTCTTTCATTTTTTTTAAGATTCAAAATGAAGACCTCAAAATGGTAAAGAATTATAAAGTCCATTGAGATATCTAAATTCATTTTTTCAAGGCTCATATAGTTGGAGATGTTTTAAAAAGGTTTAAATAAAGGTGACAGGAAAAAATGTTAATTTTAACACCATTTTGAAGTTTTTATTGAAAAATACATTGGATTTGAACTTTAAAATGGACTTTCAATTGCCCATTTTTGTTCATCCTAATGTGCTTTCACCCTTTAGACAAAAAAAAATTGAAAATGAAAAAATGCATTTCCAAAAGACTTATGAAAAAAAATCAAATTCTAACCCTTCAAAAGTTTATAGAAAAAATAAAATTAAGATTTAAAATAAAAATCAAATATGACCTTATTATTTCATTCCAAAACACATATTTAGTCATTGCAAGTAATTTGGAATGAAATTCAATATCATTCTTCAAATTTTTAACATTCCAATCAAACAAAAATTCCATTTTTTAAATTTCAGAAGTCCACTACTAACAATGAATGCATTATTTTCAAACTATATATATAATTTCTTTGTAATCAAGTTGTTAATCTCAAACCAATTTTCAATTGACAAATTTAAGTTATCTGCCATAAGCATTTAAACACAATGCACACAACAAAAATCAACATTAACACTGTGACATCAAAAATGCCTCGCTATATCTTGCATTCACCCTACAACCTAGATGGTTAAAACTAGATTATGCTATCAACCTCATGTAACATGTATTTAATTAATTTTTTGAACTTAAATATTAATTTTAGACTTAACTCATCTTGGGGGGTGGGCCTAATCCAACCCAGGGGGCACCAGGATCGAGTAAATTTTAATTAATTTTGAACTTTGGTCCAATTACAACAATACCATAGCCAATATATATGGATTAAACCTCTGTTTCTACAGTTCTACACCTTCGAGATCTTATTTAGAGACCAAAGGTACCAACACCAAACATTTCAGCTAATCATAAACTGGTCACAATCAACTAGTTTCCTTCCATGACGACAAAACCCAAACAATTCAACACATCACTCTGGCCTTAGCATCGAGCTTCTACAATTCTATTGTTGCTTCAATTTCCTCTCCAACTTGTACCCACCTCCGTTGAGTTATGGTTAGAATACCATGAACTATAGCTACTAGCAAGAAGCTGGGTTTTACCCATTGCATGGGTATCGCTTTACCCAATTGTAATTCCACTCTTCCTCTTTCAAGTAAATTCATAGACACGTTCTCCTAAACTAGAAAGCACCAACAAGTACCATCATTGCATGAAACAACTACCAATTTACTAATGACTTCCATCTTTAGTACCAACAATGGACATCAACCAATTGCATCATTTGAACCCCAAAATGTAACTGACCAGAAAATCTACCCCTAGACCCGTATGTAGGCAAAACCCCGAGGTTTTGCGAGCTCAATTAGCTCCACAATTTTACATCTTTCACTGGGTTTTTTGTGTTGCAATATCATCTATTTCAAATTTGGAACATTATTTGTATCATGGACTCCATTCAATTGAAAGTAGCATGGAATGTTAACCCATCCTTGAATACAAAACATAAGCTCCGAGCATTACATTACTCTTCAGTACCAAGCCACCTTTGAAAGCATGTGTTAACACCAACCTTCCTATACTCATTTGCACATAGATATTAATTAAAAATCTATGAGATTTGAACACTTTGCAGCCCTTGAAGCTAATGTGCATAATGTGAATACTATCCCAACAGGGAAGGAGTGATTATCAAAACATGCCAATGGCCTTTACATAATGGTTCTATCATTTTGCCAATCTTAGCATTAGTGGTGTTTGGTCACTACTGAAGGCCACTTGCAAGTAAAATTGCATAAACAAAACGAACTACAACCTATGAAGAACGCCAATTATGGGGAAGACCTCAAGGTCTGTCCATATAATCTATAAAATAATCCATTGCATCCTTTGATATTGGTAGTTTATATAATGCAGTAGGACCTCAATCCTCAACAGGCCTTTGCAGCATTGCATTGAGCATTTCAAATATATCTTCCTTATCATGTGCTCCATCACAGAGCTCGGCTTGCCACACATGGCAACTCACCTCAATTGATGCTTCAATGTGAAACAGATAATGTTTTGTCACAGAACTCTATAACATTGAGCCTGCAGAAAAAATGCAAATACAGAAATCCAGAAAGTGGTTCATCCTGATTCCCCAAGCTTGCATCTGTCAAACACTGTCAAATAAGGCCTTTTACCACTGGCTTTGCTCTGACAAATTGACAATCCATGTTGGGAAGTAAATATCAGCTACTGGGTAGGACAATGGCCCTCAAGTAAATATCTGCTAATGGGTAGGACAGTGACCCTCCTCGTATTCATGCTCAGCACCCCAAAAACCATCCTTGCCTCTTCTGTAATGTGGGTCTTTGGTCCTTTATATACATCATCGAGGTCAACTAGTAGGCCAAGACTTCTTGAAGAATCAAAAAAAACTTAGCAGGATGACTGAAACTCACAAGGGGGCTAAAAACCCTTCGTCCAGTGTGCACTAGCTGCTGCAGACCTTCACCGACCAAAACAAATTAACAGCTTTCACTTCACTTCTAACTCCTAACAGTTCTCTGCTAGCTGTGACCTTCGAATTCCCCAAAAAGCTCTTGGTCTGGTTTCCTTTGCAACTGCTTTGAAACGCCAGCCCATATGTTCTGCACATGCTGTACACTCTGCTAGGGTCCATGCATACCTGCTTCCATCCCTTTATCATCAGAGTTGAACTCCATTCCTCAACAAAGACATGAGGAGATAAGGCACTCTGACAAGCAACCTGAAAACAATTTAGGAATTCCACAAATGCAAGGTTGGTACAAGTCCAGGTGTTAAGATGCACATAGCAAACAAATCTACAGCTTCAATTTCAGGATTCTAATTTGTTTGTAACCTTGTGTGCTTGACATATAGATCTAAACTTCAACATAAACAGCAAAATAACCTACCCAGGGAACCAGCTATTGGTTGTCTGCGGTTGTCCAGCTAGAATGAGCCCACGTGCACGGGCAAGTGTTAGAGTCTCATGGACATAACCATGGGCATTGACATATGCAGTGATGGGCCCATCAGAAGACATCACCAGCATGTCACTCCGCCTTGCAATTATAGACTGTAAATGACAGATACCACAACACCGTGGTTATAAGGTGATTCAACCATAATCAGAATAGCAGTCAATAGTTGCACAAATGTACTCAGGTAATATGATAATGCATCAAGGAAACTGTCTGTCATGGCATGAACATTCAGATGCAGAAAACACAGGCAGAGATGTGCCAAGGTGTGCATACAAAGCAGCACTTGCAGCGCAACTGATCCATGGTCTCCAGAAGCTCAATTTCTCGACGCAGTCGATGTACAGTGCCATCAACCTCAAGGAGCTCCTGGCGGGTAGCATCCTGGAGTGGCATATTGCTAGCAATATGGTAGGACAAAAGGTTGGGGCTTCGGACCATAGCTTCCATCCTTGGGAGGTCAGCCATTTGCCTTAGCATGTCTGTCCACAAGATACAGGCAGTCAAACACCAGGCTTCCAGTTCTCCATTTGGTTCAATATGTGGCTCAAGTGGATACAAGGTTCCAGAAAGGAAACACAGACCAGCCTGCACTCACACAGTAAAGAACAAAAAAGGCTTCATGATTCCAGCACTTACCAGCAGCTCGTCGTGCCAGCTCATAGGCATCAAACTGAGAGTACACCCAATGTGGCCAGGCAGTGCGCTGTGCTCTCCACCGCCACTTGGATGCATCAACAGCCCATGCCTTATAAACTCCACCCCAACCCCCCTCCACTGGTCTTTTAAGGCGACTTCCATTACCATAGTCTACTGCTAGTGGTGTTCCCTGGTCCTGACTATCCATGTCTTCACTCTCTAGGTTCTCAACACTCCCTAAGCCTTCTCCAGCCACAAGGCCTTCTCCATCATGACCAGGGGTCTCTGGACCTTGGTGGTGTACTCTTTGTATTTGCCCCAGCCAATGCAGTATCCCTTCTTCATCATTGTTCTCCTCTCCACCCATTTCTCTCTGAATAACACGTAGAAGATCATTACTTGCAGCTGCAAATTGAGTCAACCTACAGAACAGTCACAACACAAAGCAAAGCAGACCTACTTGTAAGGGTTTGAGAGATTTGCCATTTTTTTATATAGAAAAGAATACTGAGCATCTTATATCTGTACCATAAATAACACACTACTCCACCTTCCATGCACTACCTGCAAGAAATACCTTCAACATCTACAGTTGGAGAACATGACAATGTGCAGAATGAGACACTCTTGCCTTTCAGACATGTGTTCAAGAAGCATATCTTACCATCACCTGATGTTCATCTCATTGACCGAAAGATTGTGTGAAACTACAAAACAAACCTCCTCCCTAGATTTTGGAAGTCCTAAATGTGTGAGGTACACACAATTGCTGGGCAGATAGTACTGCTCACCTACGTAAAACTCTCTCCTCTTCAGTGCCTGAGTCTGAATCTGCAACTTCAAGCTCAACTGTCTCATCATCACTCAGTTCATAGGCCAGAGGTGATGTCACCACTGCTTGTGGAACTTTACCACTCTGAAATGCAGGTACAGAAGCTAGCAACCCAAATGCATCTCGTGGTATATGTAGTGGAGTCTCCTCATCAATAATCAGAACTTGAGCAATCAGCTGCACGTCACACATATAACACAGGTGAAGTCAATCTCTAGTGTTTCTCCATAAGATCATGACCCTGCATGAGAACTGTAAAGCAGCATCCTCCCATAACTAAACCTCTTATCCTTGCTCATCCCCACTCATGTATATATGCTGCCCTGCATGGATTGTACATTAAAGTTGTGAGGAACATAGAGAATACTAAGTAGTACCACTCCATCAGCCTCTGTCTGTGCATTGCAGACTCGAAAGCGCTGTCGGCCCTTTGCAACCATATTCATTGAGCCATCAGTGAGCTGGCGCAATTGTCTAATCTGCCCAATTAAGCCCGACCACACATAACAACATCACAGCTCATACATGAAGGGGCCCCACAGTGTTTCTCTTTCCAGTACATTGAGGGAACCACTTCAACCCAAATCTAGCAAAATGCAGCTATAGATTAGATACAAATGGACATGTAGAGGACAAGCACTGAGAGTGGTAATTCAAACTGAACCACTTCATAGCTGTTTAACAGGAACTCTTCATTGTATAATTCCAAGAGGGCGATACCTCTGCAGTGGTCCCCACAGATGCAACATGGACTTGCCCATCTTGTGGCCTGGCTCGCACATGTATCTGCAATAACACCCCTGAATACATGTAAGGCACACACCTATGCCAAGCAGGTGAACAGCTTACTAGCCAATTGCAGATGGATTAAAACTAACTACATTGCTACTTTCTCAGATCTGCAACTAAATCAGCACAAACACTAAAACAAACTTGCATAACAAACTCCTTAAACAACTTTTGCCCACTATTTTCATCATCTGTGGCTAACAGAAAGCACATATCAAATAGTTTAGATTTTGACAAAGGTAAACAAAATTCACATCATAATTTCTACTAGATGAGACAAAGGCTCAAGTCCTAAATATAGCAAGACTGCTGAACTTCCGTTAACAAAGAGAGGTAATGGAGGCTTAGCTATGATTCTCATACTGCTCCCACTCTCACCTCTCTTGATCCAAGGCTTAGGGTGATACAATTTGAAGACGTACCACACCAAGCATATTAGGTGCTTCCACACTATGCCTTGCACGATCCACGGCGGCCAAGAATCGTGGTTGAAGCACACGAAGTGGAAGTGTGTCCCCTGGAAAGAGAACTATCCCTGCAAAAGCCAAACTTGATCATCAGGTACCTTATAATACAACATGCTCCCTATCAAGCTACAACAAAGCATGTATAGAATAGCAGTTCATAACTCCTTTAACATGGATGTGAAGCTCACCCTCCAGGTAAAACATTGCTAGTGTCAGTACTGCACCTGCATCAGCAAAAGAGCGACTACTTGTGACATCATCCACCTCTGCACAGGTTTAAGCAAGCATCAGAACCCTCACAATCAGGTGATATCCACACACTGGGATATGGCCAAGCACCCATCAGGCAAATCATGGACCTGTACAAGTGCACATCGATCTGATACAGCTGTCAGACAATGAGACTCAGATGAACTTCCCAGTCATCGGTTTAGGGCTTAGTTGTGCAAGTACATAATTGTTTTCATGTGACCTCATTTCTCTGATAGAAAAAAATTACTTCTGAGGGATCATGGGAACAGGAGGTGAGAGATGAAGAAATCTGCTCAAGAAAGAGGACATGCTAGATTCCCAAAAAGTAAACCCTGCAAAAGAGAAACCTAGCACTCATAATTGGACCCATTTAGTACCATTGTTTTGACCAGAACAGACCTCCAAGATAAGTATGCATGGAAGCAAGATTGGTGTCAAATGTGAAGCCACCATGAGCACCTCCACCTCCATCACCACGGCCTGCCATACTGACCATGCACTGGGTCCCAACTTCTTAGTAACCAGTATTTTATTCTTGGACCTCAACACTCTTCCAAGGACACTGTCAGCAATGCTACAAGATCTTTCAGTGCAACTTCTACTTTGCAGCATGCATTTTGAACTGGACACATTCCAAAACTGGCAAACAACAAATGGAGTGGTCTCAACTCTCAACACCAACTCGTGTCCACTTCTCTCTCTATTGACAGATTGTTGGCATTCAGATGCAAAGAGATTCTTCACCCATAAGTTCAGCACTGCAGGTGACCTTGTTGTATGCACACAGTAAGAATAGAGAGAGAGGCATAGGAACATTCTCATCATCCCTTGATGGTCTGAAAGGAAGGGGGGAGAATGAGCACACAGGCTTCAGTAAAAGTGAGCCCTAAAAACTGCATAATTGGACAGCAAGCCTAGAATCCTCAGAGCAAGTCTTCTGATTCATTTTATCCTATAGCAGATCAGTTGTGCTCTTGAAGAGTCTAGATATCTTGCCCCTGCTAACATATCACCCAGGTGTGTAGTAAGGAACCTGACATCCAAATCTACATCTCAGGAGGATGAAGCAGTGGCAACCAGTCTATGACAAATGTATAAACCCAACCCCACCTCCAAAGAGAAGATCTTTAAGAAGTTAGTGCTGTGAAGTTCTACAAGGAGAGCAGCAGTTTTATGATGAGCCCAGATGCACAAATGAAAGCAAAAGTAGAAGTTATTTTCTCAAGATGCTACTGATCATCGACCAGACAAGCTGACAAGAACATGTTGCTTGCAGCAGGCATAGAAGTGCAATGGTGCAAAACACAAGAACAAGGGATTGATGTAAACACCTGGAATCATCGTCACTCAGAATGCTGGTCGAATCATAGTCAATATCCTCCACCTCCAATTGCTCCATATCAGGCTCCCGGAAATGTTGCATTTGTATCTGCTCAAAGCCGGCTCGCTCATCCTCGTCAGACGGCGGAGGTAATCCCGATCCAGTATTCGGCTCCACTATGTCCTCCTCCACACCACCATTCCTCAAACCTCCGTCAATCCCACCCTCCATGCTTATTGAGCGCACACACACACCCAAGCCAAGGGCGGGGTGGGTGGGTCTCAACGCCTTGGGTCAGTCCCCTCCACCGTCAGTCACCTACGGTTGCATCCGTGACTTCGCTAGACCCTGCCCCCATCTCATGCACAATCTTCTTCGCAAGTTTGATGCATAAGGAACACGTCCTTCACAAACCGCCTTCCACGTTCTTGCTCCCTCCCTTTGCGTTCCACACATGAAGAGGACAAAATTCTTCCCCAATGCAGCCTCTACCTTCCACCACAAGACCTCAGTCTTGAGTCACGACCTCGTATCTGAAACCACGAGAGAGAATCACCCACACCCAAGCAAGAAGAAAGAACCCAAAAAACTCCGCGACCTAACATCCTTCCATCTCCCTCCTTCCTAAAATCTTGCATACCCGGAATCCACCACCCCCATCTCTACCAGAATTTCAGTGCCCATCAATCTGTACACACTGTAGCATCATGCATTCTCAGCCCGCGAAGAAAGACACCCATCCGCGAGCGAGGAATCCACCCTACTGCTTGGAATCCACCCATCACGAGGACCCGGGATACTCACGAACACAACTCATCGAGGAAGAAAAACCAAGAGCGACCAAACAAAAAGAAAAAAACAGCATCCCAAAAACTGGGTCTAAATTTGTTGAAGAAGAAGAAGAAGAAGAAGGATCATCA
>Ga0116231_10000361_pt1 | contig 74592 bp, 64 predicted proteins | sample S1TSphgellanicum_2_FD_89695 | JGI IMG/M metagenome (GOLD analysis project Ga0116231, IMG submission 89695) | Host-associated microbial communities from peat moss isolated from Minnesota, USA - S1T2_Fd - Sphagnum magellanicum MG | ecosystem: Host-associated > Plants > Peat moss > Unclassified...
AATTAAAAAAATTCAAAAAAAAAAAAAAAATAAAAAAAAAAAAAAAACATTGAAAAAGTGTTAAAAAAACAACAAAAACAAAAGCATTAAAGGGTGCAAGACAGACAACAAGAAACAATTCTAAACTGAAATTTGATCTATGACAAATTATAATTTGAAATGGTTCTTAAATTGTCGCACTGATGATCACCAAAATACCCATCTTACATTAACTAGTTCTGATAAAAAGTTCTAAAATAAATTATACTTGTGGCAAAATGTAGACCAGTTTTAGACTGAATTTGTTAAGATTACTTTTTCTGTGTACTTTACCATGCTAGAGTGAACCCATTTGGTTTCATCCTCCTGCTGCTGCAATTCATGACACTTCCCGAACTTTCAACAATTCTCAAATTTGGCGTCACATTTGTGTCTCTAGTGACTGTTGGTTGCAGTGAATCTGATGAATCTCCACATGCATCCAGAGAGGAAGAAGCTGATGGGTGTCACCAGCTGCTGCTATGATACAATTTTGAAGAACTTGCGTATTTTTATAAGTTGAAGAAAAACCTAAGAAACTTGATTGATCAATGTCTCTGGATAAGGAACTTTCCTTCATGAAGCTCAATAATCCAGATCAAGCTATAAAATACAACCTGACACTTTCAGAACTTCTTCTGTTACTGGCATTTAGTCTGTTTGATAAAAAAACTTTGCTGCTTGTACATGATTCATTATAAGCAACTGCAAATTTGCCACTTTGTGATCTGCAGGAACAAAAACTGAGATCATATTATTGGATTTGAAAGAAGAAGGCTCCAGAATAGAGCTGTAGAATGTAGAAGAAAGGTCTGCATAAGCTCAGGCTGCATCCTGGACATGAGCTCACATCAGAGTGAACATTCATATGCACCTGCAAAAAATTTCCATTTTGTGATCTGCAGGAACAAAAACCTCACAAAGGATTTGAATGAAGAAGAAAGGTCTGGACAAGCTGAGGCTGCTCCTGGACATGAGCTTGATCAGAGTTGTCTACAGCATGAATTCTTTAGGGAAATTGCACAAATAGAATAGTTTTTGTGATCTGCATTTGTGGTATCAAAATCTGATTTCAGTAAATACTGGGAAGAGTACTACTGTGGAGATCTGTTAGAATATGCCTGCCGGGGTTAGTGTAACACAGAAGCTGCAGCTGCAACAAGGGATGAATCAATTGTCTCCAGCTATCTTAGCTTCTGCAAATCTTGGGAGTTGTACTGCACTCTACAAGGCTCACATGCCTGGATGTCATATCATCACAGCAGCTTCCATGATTCCATTCCAGAACAAACCCTAATAAGTTCCACAAAGCACATGAATGCCTCCCTCCTAGATGGGCAGGTCCTGCATGGAACACAATTTTGGGTTCTGTACTGATCTCTAGGCTGAAGAAGAATCATGGCTGCTGCAGGCAGGATAGGAGGTCTCCAGCAGACATCTGAGCCTAATGCTGTTAGTGATTGAATTGAAAGAAGTGTTAGTGAAAACCTGGATTCTTAAGGACTTTTATGAAGCCCCAGATTAATAAGAATGTACCATGGCCCTAGCTTGCAAGCTCGTGGAGGGAACTCTAGTGTAGATTCTTTGGGATTCTCAAAGCTGCTGCAAGTAATTATTCCTGAACTTGGTTCTACATGAATACAGCTCAGGGTCCTTGAACAGTGCCTCCAGGGCCCTCTTCAGTTTTGCCCTAACTTTTCCAAAGTTCCTAGTGTCAATTGGAGCATCCAAAATCAGTTGCAGCAACCCCAGCAGCAAACGGCTTCTTCAGTTGGCAGATGATGCAGTCTAGCTGCAAAGTCTTCTTTGTTCCCAGCAGGACTGCAACACCAAACGTCTGCATCATGTGCAGAAGCAAAGGTGCCTTTTTTGGCAAATTAGAAAAGGGGAAAAGCAGCTGATGAGCAGAGAGTCTCATGGGTGACATCGAACCTTGGTTACTGCTGAGCTTTGAAGTCCATGAGCTCTGATACATGATGAAGCTACTCAAGGTCCGGCAGAATCTGATCAGTATCCCAGCTGCTATTAGAGAAAAGGATTCAAGCTGAACTCGAATGATCAGTCAAGCTGAGCCATGATGATCAGCCGCAGCGTTGCCTAGAAATACACAACTGATAATATTCCAGCTCCCTGCAGGCACTTGTACTCCAACTGCATTGGAGGTCAAGAGAAGCGCGAGGAGAACACAAAATCGTAAGAAAAATGCTGTGTACATGACCTAGTGCCTCCACCTCCACTAGTACTTTCGGACACTAGAGATCCGCGAGAACATATGAAGGTCTGGAGATCAAGCTTCCGTCTCGGTCTTTGTTATTTTCTAGGCCCCATACGGAGCCGCGTGCGGGTCTTCAACCTGAGCCGGAATGGAGCTCCTGGTCTGCTGCTGCTGCTGCTGCTGCCGCCATTCATGTTTCTCAGCCTGCAGTATATTAATCTCGACTTGTCTCTCCATGCAAGCGCCCGTCTACAATCTGCACCCGAGACTCGGAAATGTACACAACTGCAGACGGCCCGACCGGGGAGATCCAGAATTCGCGGAATGAACTGCACCTGTGCGGACTACCAGCAGCTCGCAATACAGCAAAGGTCCTACAATAAACCAGTAGTCGCGGCAAACAGACTACTAAAACTTGCTCATGATCCGCATGCGAAACATTGCAACGGAAATAATTCCTAGCTGAAGATCATCTTGCAACAACGCACAGCTAGCTAGCTGGAAACAAGCTCTGATCATGATGATACACCCGAGATAAAAACCTGTTTTGAAGGAATCAAACAGTCAGGAAACTCCACGCGGACAAGATCAGATCCAAACCCCTCAGGAGATCAGAAACAACAAGCTCAGGAGATCTCCTCTCTCTCTCTCTCTCTCTCTCTCTAGTCTCTCTTGATTCACAGAATCTCAAGCAGTCGTCCTCAAAACTAGGACTCCATGATCAATAGATGAGCAGCACTAGCTGGAGTTGCTTCTGGGTCATGATGCAGATGATCTTAAACCCCTGCGGCTGCTGCTACACAACCACCACCGCCATTACACGTGCACAACAGTACCAGTATGATCTTCAGGCAAAAACTGTGTATCTCTCTCTCTCTCTCTCTCTCTCTCTCTGTGTGTCTCTCGCAATGTTGTGGCACCTGGAGTGCAGGCTGCAGCTGCAACGCCCCGCGTGGAAGAAGAACCAACCACACAAAAAGAACACAAAACCCAGAGGAAACTCTATAAATTTCCTTCGACTAAACAAACCTTAAAGGAACTCAGAAAAAACAGAAAACCCAAAACTTGACTCCAACCCTGGAGCTAAGAGGAGTTGCTGCACTCATCAGCACTCCCTATAGTTCCACACAAATGCAAAACAACAGCAACAACAGGAGGAGGAGGCGAGAAGTTATGAGCCTTGAATGTTTCAATGCCATGAATTCAGCTAACGACATCTGAGAACACTGAGTCTCTCCAAACATCATGAGTCTCACCTATGCCTATGCCTCTCAGTTTGTGTACTGAGGGACGGAGGGAGGGAGGGACCATGTTTTCACAAGAGAAGAAGTTATGAGCTTTCAAAGTTTCAATGCCATGAATGAATTTAGCTAATTACATCTGAGAACATGAGTCTCTCAAAACATGAGAGAGCCTCACCCATGTCTCTCAGTTTGTGTTCACTGAGAGCCTGGGAGGGAGAGGAACCATGTTTTCACAAGAGAAGTTATAAGCCTTCAAACTTTCAGTGCCATGGAATTCAAGACCGAGTAGAAGAAGAGCACATGAGACTTGTCTTGTCTTGGATGGAACTATAAGGAGAGCCGAGAAGTTCATGATGTTTTGACATTTAGTTAAAAGTTATGAGCCTTCAAAGTTTTGGTGTCCTAAATTAGGGACCAAGTGAGTGCTATGAATAGAGAGCCATGAACCTTCAAAGTTTCAGTGCCCTGAGTTAGGCACCAAATCCTTAGATGCTAAGGATAATATAGCCATTCAGGAGTCTTCATTTAGTTTTGGTGCCATGAATTTGGGATCAAGTAGGTAGGTAGGTAGGTAGGGATGGGGGACCAAGTAGATGAACACATGATATTCATGTGGGATGATTCTAGGGAGCTGAAAAATTGTTCACACAATATTTAGAGCTTTAATATATACTTTCACAAAGTTAATATTTAGAGCTTTAAGATATGTTTTCACAAAAGTAAATATTTAGAGCTTGTAAATATGTTTTCACAAAGTAAATATTTAGAGCTTTTAAATATGTTTTCACAAAGTAAATATTTAGAGCTTTCTAAATTTTCAATGCCTGAATTAGGGACGGAGTAACTAGGTGCTGAGGGTATAGCCATGAGCATTTAAAGTTTTGGTGCCATGAATGTGGGACCAAGTAGATCAGTTGGTGCTACTAGGGATGGGACCCATGGCCGTGCTGCTATTCAGGTATTATGGTACAGACAAACAAGCATGGAGGGAGGGCGGGAGGCAGGGAGGGGGCAATAGGTAGCACCAAGAGACGTGGTAGGTTAGACTCTAGAGAGAGAGAGAGAGAGAGAGAGAGGGTACATATTTTGCATTGGGAAGAGTAGCAGCAATAATATTAATTAGTAGTAGTTGTGCCTAGTAATGTTTTTAAAATGGATACCTGGCAGAGATTTCCCAGATAGAGCTAAATATAGGTTCTCTACAACACACAGTTTTAAAGTCAAAACACTCCTTCATTGCCTATAAACTATGGGGCATGACCGTTTGACCCTCCCCTCCTTGGAACATGGCGTTTATGTAAGGACTACTCATTCACTTGAGTTTATAACGCCTTAATGTTTTGAAAATAGATAGCACGATTTGGACATAAATAAGGTCGTTTCCAATTATACAGAAAGAGGTATATAAAACACCTTGTATTTCATATTGTTTCATATAGCTTGCACCTTGTGGGCCAGGGCGAATTGACCCCCACATTGGGATCATGGTAAAAACCCAAACACACATTTAAATGGCCATATTAGGTCCCAAAATTCATAGATTTGGACTCAGGGACCCTGATTTAGTCTATGGAGATGATATTTATGAATATTTAGAATATTTATAAGCAATTTAAATGGGTTTTGGAATTTTTATCATGATCCCAATGTGAGGGTCCATTGGCCTTGACCCACCTTGAGGACCTTGCTCGGAATATAAAATACTAAGTAATTTAGAGCTACCTGAAAAGGCACCAGGACCTTTACCACTTTTGCACCCTAGGGTGGAGTGTTTTTTTTTCAATTTTCTCATGTTGCACCAAAAGTGGTGATCAGCCATAAGAGGATTTAGTCAAATCTGGCTACAAGACAAATAGAGTAGTACAAAATCTAGGAATCCTATTACATGTTGACAAATCAATAGAGTTCATTAACTAATTATGACCATTTTAAAAGAAGAAAGCTAGACATCAGCACAAATCCTCCAAAAATCTTGGCAATTTTCATTACTTTCTTTTTCCAAATGTGACGATTTTCTTGAAATTTTTCCAAAAGGTTCCCTTGACCCTTGAGACTTTTTTTAAATAGCAAGTTGGAGAATTTATTTTTTTAAAAAACCTTTGCCCAAGTTTAGGTCTATAACATTTTTGTGAAATGCATAGGTGATGTTCAAGCACACAGGATATTTGACATTGAAGCTTTAGAAGTAAGTAAGGGGAGGCAAATGATTGGATAATATCACTTTTTCAAGGATCTAGTTCATTGTTTTGCATCTCAAATTTTCTTTTCTTTTTTCATCTTTGATTTAATTATGTTTTGAATATCACTAGTTGGCTCTTGTGCCGTTGGCCCAAGTATAACTAATCTCCTATAAAATCACTAATCCCAATTTTATTATTATTGAAGATGGTTTAACTTTAGAATTCTTATGAAAAAAACATGTTCAAATTTTTAATAAAATTTAAAATATGAAAATCATTATAAATTCAATAACTTTTACTCCATTGATTTGAAAATTGCAAACAACAAACATGCACATTGCCTCATTGAGAGCTTTTTCTAGCTATACTAAAAGTGAAGCAAGGGGCCCCATGGTTTGGGAGGGATATGATCTGATCACATTACCATTGTTGGACGGGTATTAGAATCAACTACAGATACTTGTCAATTATCAACCTGGGTATATACCCACTTACACGACAAGAGTGAAAAAAAACAAAATACTGGTTTTTGTAGAGAACCTCGGTTGTCAATTTTTTGAAATTTTCAAAAACTCAGCTTTCTAACCATTGGTTCTTTGTCGATTCTTTGATGTTTCTGAAATACTGATAATCGATGGTTCTCTCTAAACTTTTATTAAACCGGAATCTATGGTTCTTTGATTCTGAAATTTTTAAAGAACTGGAACCACCAATTCATTTAAAAAACATATAATTGCACGACACTCGCTTACACCACATTTACTTCTGTGTGACCAAAATATGAGTGGACATGTTTTCCAGCAGCACTTCTCTGATGTGGTACTTTAGTACTTACCCACTTGCTCAAAAGGTACTTACTCCTTTTGTTCTTTGATTGTTCTCAAAAGCAACGCACATGTTACAAGAGAATATAGTATTTCATATTGGAAGCCTTTCCTCCTGGGTCCTCATGACACATATGTGAGGTACACTATGTAGTTTCATCCATTTCAACTTATAGTATATGTGTGATATATTTTGTAGTTTGACATCAAGTCTAAATCTTAAGATGTGGCATTAATATGTCCAATTTGCAGTATATATCATACACAATCTACATTAGAGTGGATGAAATCACATGATTTATCTCACACACATTGTGTCATGAGCCAAGGATGTCTTGGGTGAACCAGGTACCATGGTTAAAATCACAAAATTCATCTAAATTATTTCTAAATATTACAAATATCCCATACTTAGACTAAATTAGGGTGTCGGAGTTCAAATCTAATGGCTTTGGGCTTAATATGCTCGCAAAAAGGCCTCTCTGCAAAAACAATTCAACATTACACCGAGAGCGGCCAATTACCCATCTCCTTTGTATTTTTGGTTGCATGAAGTAATGAAATGTGTATTGTTCAAAACAGGGGTTTTTGTTTGGTCAGTTTTACCTAGCCTCCTTTTGTTTTGGAGGTTCTTTTAGAGGCCAGTCATTAGTGCAAAATGGCCAGTTACAGATGAAATTTGAAGACCCTGAGTGGGTCAAGCTTTTATGTAAGTAATAAGTATGCATCCCTTGTTGGTCATATTGACAAAATAGGTAGGTCAACAAGGAGTTGCAACACTAAACAACTAAACTAGAAGCAAAAATAATAAGACAATTTGGTGGATTCTTTTGGACAATTAGCCACCCCAAGTTTCATAGCAAAAGCCCAAAGAAAGAGTGCCACTTGGGCAAAATTCAGAAAAGAATGTCAGGACTCAGGACATGCTGGGGTATGTGGGCGTGAGAGAGTGTCTGTAGACTAGTAGTGGGGGAAATGCAAAAGGGAAGTTCTCAAAAGGGAAGGATCAAGTAGAAAGATCTGTCAGACAAGAAAATTTTGAGGACTTCCTGTATCAGTGATTTAATTTTGGTGGCCTTCATATCTGTTTTATAGCCAGATTAGGCTAAATCTCCCTTCGGCTGAATGCCCTTTTTTCTACATCTTCCTACTACCTATGGATGATTACTACTTAGGCTACACAAGAAAATTCCTTTAAAAATCCATTGCATATTATATGATAAATTAGCTACTGAAAATGGACCGCTGTGAACCAGCACCCACCGGCACACCTTGAAGGATGGATGATAAGTGGTCAGGAAACAGTTTTCTGTTGGGTTCTAGTTCCTTAGTTAACTGTGGTGGTTAGCTCAGTTACTTTTTTAAACTACATATTTACTAACAACCCACAAGCAGGTTGTTAGTAGGTAAGTGGTTAAAACAGCCCTGATCTAGTAGTCACCTATTTTCCTACCTATCTACCTATATATGAGACCTATTTCCTTCCAAAATGGTTACCAAGGTGAAACCAAATATTAACTCAGTTGAGGTTAATCCACAACTGAGTAATAATGGGCATCCAGTGGATGATGCACTGGTGGGTGCTGGTTCACTGTGGCCCTGAATATGTGTTAAGAAGTACAAATATCAGTTCTTACAAAGTGTTCTAAGTAAACAAGTTTCCTATTCATAATCACTTAAAGTTCTTGGGCTTGGTGTTTTTGTTGTGGGATGTTCTTACTTCGTACAAGATATGCAGGCAGCCGCCTTTCAAGTCTATATGGTACTTCTGCCATCAATAACCATGCTGTTAGGGCAGGGGTATTAGTGCCTCTATCCACCTATGCTAAGTTAGCAATACTAGCTCTGTTTTTTCTCCATCGGTCCACAAGGATGGTGCAGCTACCTTCACAGTTTTCAGTTCATTTTCCCATCGTTGTTTTCTTCTGCACTTTCGTGACCTCATGTTTAACTCTTAACTTTTCTAGTCTCTAGGAAACACACAAATCAAATAGAAATGAAGAAAGGGAAATGCAAATTGGTGAGGATCTAGTTAATGTTGAGGCAATCCAAGAAAATTCCATAGTGAATTTGGAGGGCACCTTACAACCATGATTATCCCTCGTAGGAAAGAGAAGAAATAATATGCCCACTCCTTAAGTGTAGGGTTAATGCCTTGGGACATAGTGACACGCAACCTAGGAGACTAAATTTACTTTTTTCCATGATATCCCACTATGGGAATGTTTTGGGCAAAAAAAAGGGTGGGCACTTCAAAAAATGGAAGGAGCAAGCTTTTTGCTTTTTGAAATGCCTGCCTTCTGCGTCAGAGCGACTCAACAACCCCACAAACACACCACCCGCATTTCCTCATTTTGAGGCCATCCAATTAGATGAAACCCAATTTTTAAATCCTTGGAATACTTTTATGACCCTCAACTTTGGGGAGGTTCAGTAGGGAACAAGAACCCAATGGAAAAATGTGTCCTATCCACATGCCATCCATCCATAGTGGTGCATTTGTGGGTGCTGGTTCACCCTGACCCACCTATTGTGGATGAAAAAAATTCACTCTATAACATTACCTCCACATACACTAGAAAGTTCTTGTAGGTCTTGACAGGGTGAGAGGGATCTTACACCTGTATGTGGGCATAAGACCCCTTTCTTTCGTTTACCTCACTCATGATGTACATATGTAGGTTTATGATAACCTTCAAACACTCCCCCTCTTAAGCCTCATGATCTAGGTATGTTTAGGTTTGTGATAACCATCTCCTTGTGGAACCATGGATAAAGCCTTGGGTGGGGGACATTCCCAGAGTGCCAACTTGGACTCAGCCACCGCCCAGTCCTAGGCCCTTTATTTTGAGAATGCCCCCACCCTCAGACTTTAAACCTTATTACATGTCCACCCACCATCCCTTCCTCATGGCATAGCACTCTTGCCCCTTGGTTCCAAATTCCATGTGATATATTTAATAGAAGCCCAGGGGGAAGTCACATACATTTTTGCAAAAATGATTTCGGTTCAAAATGAGATATTTGTATTATTATTTTTGGGACCTTATTCCAAAGAAGCCTGTGTCCTTGTGCTTTTACCTTACACATTTATCTGATATAATTAGATATCAAAATAATATCCTAGTACCTTTTCAGGTTCAGCATATATTAAATTATTTTTTCATTTGTTGAATTTTTTGGATATCAATAGTCAAATTATAACGAAGAAAATTTAAAACTTCATGCAGCCAATCAAGTTTGATCTCTGAAGCTTCGCTCCAAGTAACTTAACCACCTCACCACAAAAGCATTAAGCATCACTTTTCCAAGCCGTTGGTTATAATAAATTTAATATAGAGTGCTGAAATTCTCAAATTTTAAATTTTAACTTTCGAATTAAGAATTGAAAATTAAATTAATTATTCAGCACTGAGGTGCCAAACGTGAAACATGATCTCCCAATACATGGAGTGCCAAGAAAAGGCAAAGAATGACACCCCTCACCCCCCAAAAAAGAATCTGGAGATTTGTAATGTTGGACAGAAATTAGCTGCACCTTTAGGGTTTGTTTTGTAATTTAATGCAAGATAAACTCTGCTAGCCTACTTAAGACCCATCACTCTGATAAAGGTCCGGGGACACACATAATTCAGGGAACAATAGCACAAGAAATGGGAGAAACCAATTAAATGGAACGTGGGGGAGAGTGGGAAGGGAATGCGAAGATACCTAGTGCAAGGATGTTTCAAGGTTATAAAGACAGCAACAATCAATCCAACAGGTTGTGCTGCCATACACCAGTACACAAACACACGTCCAAATACTTAACTCTGTATATTAATTTAGGAAACAACACACCCCTCAATCTGCACAATGCATCAGTGTAATTTATTACTGACCAAATCTTTAGGTGACCATTTACTCTCTCAATTTTTTGGTCCATCTGAAAATTGGGTCGCCGTTTCTAAAGAACAACTCTTTTTAAATACATGATTGCATGTGTATTTTACTGGCGAAATTTCACTACAAAGCTAAATTTCAAATATTCGAAAATTAAGCGATTCTGGAGGTTTTCAACCGCGAAAAGTGAGGGAAAAAAATTATCAAATTTTTATGCTTGGTTTTCAATGTGTAGCCAATATATAGAAGGATGACTCAATATTTGTACTTCATTTTTGGTTTATAGCCAGATTAGGCTAAATATTCCTAGGCATGATCACCATTTCTTCTACATCTTCCTATGCATGATCGCCACTTTGGCTACAAACAAAAATTCATTAAAAACACACTGTTTGGACCCTAATACGAGCACCAGGCTGGTATTAAAATCTGGAGCCTGGCATGACCCATTACCATCAATTAGAATTGCCTTAATTAGAATTTTGGTGTTGCAGATTTCATTCCTATGCATTAATGCTACTAAGGTCAATGAGGTTGCACACTTCCCTTTCATTAAAGCTAAGTACTACAGAGACATCATCAAAAGCATCTAGCTTGGTGTTCCCACAACCTGCTACAACAGGCGCCACCATCTTTAAAGTTTAGAGTGAACATCACAACATGACAGGAGCTCCTTTTTAATGGCTAGTAAATCTGTACAATATGAATATTGAATAACCCGATATGCTTTTAAGTATAGTTCTAATCTGTTTCAATAGGGCATGTGTTGATTTAATTCAAATCTCTTAATTGTTTCAAAATCAAAATTATCATTAAGCATTTCCATAGTTTGTACCCATCATTTAATGTTTTAGGGTTAAAGAATCAAATAAAAACCGGTGTCTGGAACCATCACAAGGAAAACAAAAGGGGAGGCCAAAGGAAGGTCATTAGACACACAACCTGTAGGAACCAAAGAAGAGAGAGAGATAGTCCCTCTCGTGGTAGGAGGCTATCTCACCCACGGCCCCTCTAATGTCCCTTGCATGTAAATTGTGAGATCTAAAAAGTAATAGGATGTCTAAAACAAGCATCCCCACCAAAGCAATCTTCCTCTCTATAGTAGAAGCTAAAGCACGCTAAAAAGCAATACTGACACCTTAAAAATACCTTAAAAATAAATGCAAAAAGACAAAAATAATTGACCTTTCAATCGTTTGTCATGAACAAAGCAAGCACATTCCTTGATAAAATGATCCATATCATGCCAAGTGCATCATGCACCTCCATGGCCATTAGAATAAAATGGTGCCCTTCATGAAGCATTCTATACTTGCGAATTTTAGAAATGACGTTAAGTTCCGCAACTACAATTAATGACACTCGAAACCATCGTCTCCTATGTCCAGTTAGTAACCACCACATTGGCAACAAAGACTCAATCCTTATGAATCATGTAAAGATCAGCTCGTAATGAAGTTCCCAATGTAAAGGCATACCTTCATTCTCTCCATAGAATGTGCCCACTCGCTCAACAACAACACACATGACATTTCTAATGGCGTTTTATGTGGATATCCATTGACCAACGAATGGACAACATGTTAGGTGCGTGTCAAATGTGTTTAACCCATGTCCACACTCACACATAAGAAAACTAAATGCCAAAGGCTAAATCAAACCAAAACAAAAATGCATCACCAAAGTGAAAGATGAATAGATAGATGGCTTAACATTCAACCATAGTCCTGCCCCCTTGCTCAAACGGAAGTGGATGCGGGCTGTAAAAATAAAGGAAATGGAGTCATCCTCTAAGATAAACCTTAAGGATGTGTCGTGATGGAGGTCCATCAAAGAGGCTTGTAGAATTGGGGCACCGATAATTATCAAACTTTCAAAAAAAAAAGTGTATCTTTCTAATTGTAAGAAGAAGGTTATCCTAAATTGCATAAAGGCATGACTAAAAAAAGGTCGGGGCCCCCTCAACCTAAGAAATATACTCCTCCAAAACAAGTCTATCAAATATACGAAACCTGGGGCATAAATACAACACCACCAAAGCCCAACTCCCTAAAAAGGTAGATGGGGCACAATTTTCCGTAGATAAAGGCTTATACTAACAAAAAATATTAAAAGTCAAGCTTAACACCCCGTTAAGGGGCCCTAAATAAATAATGACCCAAGACCCATAATGTTTTCATATACCTATAGAACATTTTTGTCGAAACTCACCAAAAAAAACAAGAAAGAAAGAAGAACTATTTGAATGAAAAAAGAAGGTTGACGAACGACACATGAAAACAAAATGTCCAATGCAACATGTGCATTTCCCAAAAGAGGAAGATCATCGATAGGCACCACACCCTGAAATAAAACCTCATCCAAAAAATGTGTGACAAAGTTTTGAAAACCCACTGGCACATCCAAAATGCATAAAGCATTTGTGACCAAAATGCAACCCTAAGGAATTTTTATGCTTAAAGAAATCTCTAATGGATTTCAAAGCTTACATTTTGACACTTCACCCTAAACCCAACTAAGGTTAATTGGGTCAAAAGGTAGTCAAAGGTTGAAATAACCTCATTCATAAAACCCACAATGTGGGTATTCGTTCGTTTGGGATAGAAAGACATAACTAGGGGCTCACACAATGGTCTCTAAGAATGTTCGATAATGGGCCAAAACAAACAAAAGACCACTTAGGGGGGTCACCCTGCTTCATACTTGAAAATGACTCAATAATGGTGACTCTTCCTCATGTTGCCCATGCTAGTAGTAAAGAAAATAATGAGCACCATAAAACAACCTAGTAAAGGGGACAATGCTCGTCAAAGGTCCCACAACATTTCGTAGTTCTTTAAAAATAGCAACTCAAGAAACACCATTAAAAGCATTTTCAACACCAACTTACATCACAACCCAATCAGGGTTTAAATCAGGGCGGGCTCTAATGCCAAAAAGGATGGTTTTGCAACTTCCAAGGATCGAAACTCCAAAACTAATGGGGATAGGTGCTTTTGAAACGCCGCTTGAAGCTAAAGAACAATGGAGTGACTAATAAGTTGAAAAAATGCCTCACCTATAACAATAGCACAAAGGGGTGCAAACAAAATACAATGAGCCAACGGGATTACCATAAAAAAGGATTACATGTCCTTTTTCCCCAAAAAATTCTTTCATATGAATTTTGGAACAATTTTTTTTACAACTTGTTATAATAAATGCTAATAATTATCCAAGTACATGCCATGTTTTTTCTTCATCACTTTTTAATAAATATGAATTTCTGAAATTGTCTTGATTCCTTGTAAATTTAATGTTTCATCTTTTTAAATGATAATAATTTCAAATCATAACCAATTTATATTTTTCTACATTTTTCTGTTTTCTTGTATAATAAAATACATTTTTTCTTAACATGTCATGTACATTTTACCCCATTTATATGTGGCAAAGGAATTTTGAAGTTCTAAAAAAATTTATTAATTTCGGAAAGTTCTTTGAATTTTTTTAATTTTATAATTCCACATATCTTAGGATATGAATTTTTTTTAATGTGGTTAATAAGTATTTATCCTCTTAATTTTTTTCCCATCAATGTGTTTTATTATATGAGTCTTTTTTATAGTCCTTTGCAAAATTGACTCCTATTTGACACATTGTTGTTCACTTTTAGAAATTCTAAATCAAAACTTAAACTTAAAATTTCATCAAATGGATTTTTGGTTTACATTCCTTGACATTCATATGAATGAAATAACAATAACTTGCCATGATTGCCATGGCTTTAAATGGCAAAACATAATTATTTATCCAATTTTGATTGTTTTTCTCGCTAGTCCAACACCTTTTTTAGCTTGTTAGGTTGTGACTACACCGAAAGACCTCCCGTTTCCTTCACCATTGCTAACAATTTATTAGCCCCCAACACCATGCCCACCAACCTAAAGATATCACCATGGGAAACAATAACATCAACCTAAAATAATTTTGAAAACCCTAAAAATGAATCTTTAGGTATGAATCATGCTGAAAGATGTTCATAAACCATCCCAAATAACCCACCCAAAGACAAATGGTGAACAATGGTTAAGGCCTGTGTAAACAAAATCCTATCCAGAACAAAAATGTGTTTAAGCTAATAGTCAAAAATAAGTGGAGGGACATGGTTTGAAGGAAGGGGGTGCAGCTAATGCAAAACTACAATGGTGTCCTTTGAAGGAATAGGTAGTGACATGGGCTGAAAAGCTTTAACAACACAATTGTATTCTCCGACTCAACCCAAAATTAAACATCGAAGAAAACAAGTGGTTGAAGAATCGTCCACTGAACGACGCAAACGGGGAACACAAAAGGCACAAGAATCTTGAAAAAAAGATTAATTGCCCACCATAAACCTCCTAAGGTGGGCAAAAAAATTTCATTGACCTAATCAACCTTATTAGATTTAACGCAAACACCAATGAGGTAATAAGAGGAGAAGGAACCACACTCACTCATCCATCAAATCTTGAACAATTTAGTTAAGGGATAAATGAAAAGTGTGCCTAACTTTGTCCTGGATGGTTTGAAGGATCTCGTGAAATAAATGGGGACATGAAAATTGGACCTTAAACAACCCCAAAATGAAATTAAACTAAACCCAAAACCAACCCCAAGAAATAAAAAGGATAGAACCAAAATGCAACACAGGAGGATATGACACCTTAAAGACAAAATAGCTTAGTTAGCCTGGGAGACACAGGTAACATGAGGGTGAACACTTTTAACATGCTTTGAGAGGCCACCTAAAGTGTAAAGGCTAGGGCTGGGGGCAAGGGCATCCTGAATCAACAAAAAATGCAAAGAAATAACCATACAAAAAAAAGGGTTACCCCCAAGACGCTAAGACACAAAAGCCCCCCTCCCCGAAAAAAAAACAAAACAAAATTTTTTTTTAAATTAAATTTTAATTTTTAAAAAACTTAACTTTCCTGCTACATCAATGATGGCATGCCCAACCGTTGTAAGAGTGAAACAACAATGGTGGGCTCGATTGTTACAAGAGTGAAATGACAATGGCAAGCCTAACCATTACAAGAATGAAACAACAATGGTGGGCCCGACACACCACCCATGTCCAACAATGTTTCTACGTACACACCACCCATGCCTAGCAACACTTCTACGTACACACCACCCATGTCCAACAACACTCCTACAGAATGGACATCCATACCCCAATGCCACCACTACGCTCCCTTGTTTACCTCCTCGCATCCTTCTTCTAATCAAACTATGTGCAATTGGTTAATTCCAACTCTAAAGCTCCTCCTCCCCACTTGCCATCAACATTGCTCTTGATGTCTCTCTATCTCTTGCCATCTCTCATGAATTACTTGCAGCTTGCTTGTCCATAAGATTGAGCTGCTTGTATTTTGTGTTGTATGCATGATCACCAACCAATCTTGGCCTAGTTACCAACCATTGTTCCACTGTAGTGCAAATACCTGATGCAAGAAAGTTTTGGCGTGTGTTACAAACACTAATGTTTCTAGTGTCTTCTACATACCCCTATTATGTTGATTTAATTTAATCATTTGAATTGCCCTTTTCTCCAAAAGCTATCACCTTTTCAAACTATGGCTATTTTTAATTAATCTCTAAACTTGTGCTTGGGTTAAGTGTGGACAACCAAGCAAGAAAAATATATTATGCCACACAACCAGGTCCTAGAATCTAGATTTTTTGTTAAACATTGAAAAAAATATAACCAAGGGTAAACTAAACTTGAATTACGTCTAGTTTTCACATCCATATCCTATACTACCAAACAACTTTCAAAATACCTAAATATATTATGTTGATATCCAAGAGTCAAATCTAGAATATGATACTTGGACAACATTGGCTTTTTACCAATGTTGGAAGTTTTTACATTTTAGAATGGGGAACCAATGGTTAAGTTAAGGGAAGGGGAAAGTATACCCTTGATCCTTGATCCAAGGTGGTAAAACATCATATTAGTATCACCTTTTAGGGATAGCAAACTAGCACAAGTATTGGAAGGTCTAGAAATTTTAAGCACCAAAATGGTATGAATGATGATTTTTTTTTAACACAAACTAAATTGTCTTATGTATTTATAAGAAATGCCAAATGCCAATAGTAATATGAATATGTATTTTTTCAAATGATATAGTAGCTACTATGCAATAATTGGTTTGTATAGGTATATAGTAAATATTTTTATATTTTTGTTTCCCATCCATACAAAAAATGATGTAGTCTAGAAGCCACATTTAACATCAAACACATTAGCCATCTAATACAACCCAAGATATTGAATTTTTTTTTCCCAATATGCTCAATGTTTTTATTGCTTGCACACAATAGAAAGGCCAAAAAGATGCACAAAAAATTTGCCAAAATTGTAGAATGTAAACGAAAAAAATAGAAGACAATTTTGATCATGAAAATTTTGATAAATCATACATATCCAATATTGTAGATTGAGATTGTGGGCATTACATATCAACAATGAACATCTAAGAAATAGCTTGTAAAATACAAATAGATGAAAAAGTAACACAACAAACAAAAGCATGGTCAGATTGTGCATTTGTCTAATGCCCAATTTAGAAAAATCACCCTAAGAAATTTTTTCACTATCCAATTCACATTCTTGAAATCCCACTAATTGTGGCAAATGTATATCACAATCCAATCTAAGAAAATAATTTGCCAAGTTTCACATTTGCTACCTTGCACTACCATGTTTTTCCTTCTCCAAAAGCAACACTAAATCATTGCACATCAATCCTCAAAAAAACCATTCTTTTGAAGTTCATCTTCATGTTCCCCTAAGAATGTAACTTTAGTTATGAAAAAGTCTTCAACACCCTTATTTGCAAGAAGGCATCACACGTAGCATCAAACCAATTTTTTTGTATGGTGATTCCTTTGTTAAGGTTTTTGACAATAACTCAACATGGCCTCAAACTTGTGATCACACCACAAATGCTAAAGATATGTTTCATTTCGATTTGTGAGCCAAGATTGATACTCAAGATTTGTTAGCAAAAAAACCCAACATCTAGAAATCTATTTTCATGTTCATTCCACTGCATTAAAAGAAACATCAAATTCTCAACAAACACACAAATGCAACAATACAAAGATAACTCAAATTTGAACAAACCTTTGTTTGCTTCTTAATGTGAACTCAACGCTCCGAACAAGCAATCACTAGGCACAATTAAACCTATTATAAGTTAGATGGATGAAAACGTTCAAACTAACTATGAATACTTAAACCCAAGGAAAATTCCATCAACAAGTGAAAAGTGGAAAAGAAACAAGTGGTGAAGAAACAGACCTACATGGTTAGATGTTTAGACCATTGTTGGTTCGGTATGTGTTTTTTTAATCAAATTCAAGTCCGAATCCGGATCAGGTTCTAAGATCCGAACCCAACAATTCAACCTCAAACAAGAACTGCCCCTAGATTCAGCCCAATCCAAAAGGATTTTTCAAGAACTAAACCAAGATTCGGTCTAACAAAACACACCTCCATCAAGACCTAGCCCTAGATCCAACTTGCAAGTTTTACTGATTTTTGGCCAAGTTCAAATCATAGGATTAATCATAGGAGCTAAGGTCCTAGTTTAACTAGGTTTAGAAATTGGGGTTAATGCTTATTCTTTAAACTTGAATCCCTTCTCTTCAACTGAAATTATAGATCACTTGGATTTTCTTTTCTTTTTCACTAGGTTTGGTTGATGAAACAAGGATTATAGTGCACAATAGAAGTTCATGTTTCCAAACAACAAAACTTTGTAGAAATATTTTTTAATTTTTTTACACAAAAGATGTTTTTGATGTTTCTCACCAAACAGCTTTGATAGTCTAAAAAGAACTATGCCAAGGTGAAAATGCACAAAGTGGCAATTTAAGTTGTTAAGTGGGAGTTAGAAGTTTGTAAGTGGATTGAAAAAAAAAGATGGGCCCTCAATATTGATATTCTATGATATTGTTTTAATCAATCCAACATTTTCTTTTATTTTTATTCATTCAAATCTTTTATTGGAAACTATTATACCACCTATAGGAAAAAATGGTTATGAAAACTTGTTGCAAAAGATGTGTTCCATTGGTGTAGGCATCATGGTCCCTTTAAACAATCCTTATGCATGAACATTGTTTTGGTCACCATTCATTATCCCCTTGACTACCCCTCCAAGGCCCTAAAAGAATATATCTTTGTCATTTGTGTTCAAAGTTTAGAGTTTAAACTTCAGACCATAATATAAGCTTCAAGTTTGCTTATAATGGATTTTCGACAAATACTTTGATCCTTGCTTGTGATGAAGTCTATTTGTGTTTAACTTGTTGGATATGAGATTGTGCATGCAAGATGCCTAGTTCGATCAAGCTATTAAGTATTTTGTTGTTTGTCCTAGGTGTGGGTTGATTGCATAATGATGAAATGACACCCAAACCCTTAAATGAGCTTTGATGCATAGATGTTGTATCTAAGCCAATTTTTTCACCTTTTTGGTGCATCTATAATGTGTAGTAAAATTGTGTGAAAATGTTGAAAAGATGGAAATGTATTTCAATGTGTTATGAACACATTCTTATAAACATACACTTCGAAATCTCAAAATGTAACAAGTTTAAAACCTTCGTACAAAGGAGTTGATTGACTCAAGTAATAGAGGAAACACAATGTATGTTACTAGTTTGTAAACTCATATGGTTGCATTACAAAGGAAAAAAATTATTCCAATTGGTATACATTTAGCTCACAGTGTGACATAGGGCATTCTTCTATGATTCAGTTTTGTTGTTTAATTGTAGTAAAATGCTAATGAGTTTTTTGTTGCAAAGCTATAAGCAACAATCACATGGAAAAAATATTTAGGGGAGTGGCCCAAAAACATAACCAACTATTAGGTAGCATATAGTGGCAAACCAAATCTCACTTGGAATTTGTTGCATTTTTATTTTTTTGTGTGTGTGTGGAGTGAGAAGTCGCCATAATCTTGTATTCCTAATTGTTATTTCATATGCAAGGTTTTGTATAGGCATGGTTGAAAACAATGGCAACATCCAAGTAGAACTATCTAACACTAAAGATGAAATTCGCACCTTACCAACCAACTAGGGTACTACTGGTATTAACTTGGACATTACATCAAATCCAAATGATGGCACATGGCAAACATTGCTTCCCCCAACTTCAACAAAATATGAAAAACTGGTCTTCCAACAACAAGAATGTTATATATTAGGCATTTTTTGTGATTAATGATGGAAGTAAGGTCAATTTGAATGTGGGACAAAAGATGTGTTGCATTGTGTGCCACATGCATGTTGATGGCACCAACCTATTTCATCATAGCCCAAGTGGGAAGGCTAGAATAATCACCTATGACAAATCCAATGGGACTACTTCATTAAAGAAGCATGTAAGCAACCATCACCCTCAAGAGGTGAAGAAGTGGATTGTTGACATAGAGGCAAACAAGAACCTTGAAGATGTGCACCAAGCATGTAAAAAGAAGACACCCCCAAGCCCTTCTTCCACTATTTTTGGTTATGCAAAACCTTACCATAAGAATGACCATTCTCAATGGGCATTTTTGGAAGATTTAGCTTTTTACATAGTGAAAAGTCATCGCCTTCTTTCACTAGTTGAAGATGCATGGTTGAAGCGATTAGTGTTACAATAATGTGGGAAGCTTGTTTTCCCATTTAGACACCAATTAATCAATGAAGTGTCGCCCGCCTTAGTTACCAAAACCATGGAAATTTTTTTGAACCCAATACTTACTAACTGCATTACTTACACAACAACTTTTGACTTGTGGATGTCCAAAACGGTAATGATATTTTTGCCCTTGTAATTTCTCTCATTAATGCATTGTGGCAACCATGCCACGTGACAATTGGGCTATTCACTATTGAAAGTACCATGGGCATTATAATGGCTAAACAAATGAAACATTTGTTGGGTTCATTCAGGCTCCTAAACAAAGTGATTGCATTTGTGAAGGACAAAGGAGTTAATCTAGGCACGATGACTACAACTTTGAAAAGCATTGTTTTTTGTGACATGTTGGATCCTCCAACTCCATTTGCTAGAACTTGTTGGGGCCATGCTATGTCAAAAACAACCCAATATGCCACAAATGATAATAAAGTTTATGGGGGTTTACTTGGGAAGTTAGCTTGAAATCGGCTCATTCAAAGCTACAAGCAATAATCATGTCGACAAAAAATTCAAGCAAAGGTGGCAAATAATGGAGAGAAGCTTGTAGGGATGTTCAACTCTGACCCCAAAAACTAAAAACACTAATGAAAACCAGGGTCATTCTATTTCAAGAAACTCTTGAATAATTGCTCATATAATGATTAAAACATTGTTGCTTGTGGTAAATCAGTGCATTTTGAACCAATCAAATGGTTTCTGGTTATTGTTCGATGCATTGCTTGTTGCCTTTACCTTGGTTTCCAACTTGTAAAAAGAAGTCCGCACAATGGAGGCCCTCTTTCAACCTTTGGTTCAAAGTGATTTTGATTTGGAATTTCAATTATGAAGCATCACATGATGGTTGGGTGATTGATGTTTTGGCACCATTCTTGGCATTTGTAGAAACATATTCACCTTTAAAGGCCCATAAGATGATGGCAATCATGTTTGACCCACGTCATAAAAACATGAAAATGATAAAAGAATATGTTGGTGATTCTTTTGCCTCCATAATTGTTGAAGAATATGACTAAAAAATGGTGCTGCCACAACTTTGTCAAGTCTACAAATTCTTGAACCCAACAAGTGTTGTTCTTCCTAACCTTGCTACTTTCACAAATGATGATTAATTTTTTGGCTAGGTGTTTCAAATGATGATGTGATGCACTCCTTATTGAAGAATGAATTAAAGATGTTCCAATGTTTGTGAGTGAACCCAAGGATTGTGAAAACCCTTTGATGTGGTGTATTACACATGAAGCCAATTTCCACATGTTGCATTGTTAGCCCAACAAATCCTTGGGATTGTTGGGTCTCAAATTGAATTTGAACAAATATTTAGCTTGGCAGGGATGATCACAAATTTACAATGGTCTAGGCTTGACATCGATAACTTGGATAGATTAATTATGATAGCAAAAAACTAGCTTAATGATGCTTGTGTGGATTGTGAAGGAAGGAAACATTCATCTTTAAATGAATTCGTTGAGGTTGAAAACACCTTGTTGGAATACAATAAGAAGTTAATCTCTTATTGTGGGTTTTTTGAAGAAAATGAATAATAGTTATGTATGTATTTCAATTTTAGACATGAATAAATTTTGATTTTATTGTAGGCATTTTTTTCATTGTTCTTTCTTCTAATAAAGAAACATAGTTCAAAGAGACAAAGAGTTGTGCTCAACATTGTTGCTCTTGCCATGGTACTGTCCAATTTGTAATCCGCAAGTATTGTGGCAAGTTTCTTAACCTTCTTTGCCTAGTGAGCACTCCTCATTTTGATATTATCCCACTCTTTTATTTACACACACAAACTTTCCCTAATGTTGTTTTGGATCATGCTAAGCAATTTGTGGATAGAAGCATGAGACTAAAACTATGTTAAGATACTAATGCATTATGATCAAGACAATAGATGTTTGATTCATAGTATGTTTTATAGCCTTTTGATTTGAGGTCAATGCAATGAAAACCCTTTTTTGTGGATGTACTCTCAAGAATGCTTAACAATGTTTGTTGTGTTTCAATTATAGGATGTGGGGCATTGGATTGATGATGACACTTTGGTTGTGACACATTTATAAAGCTCTGATCATGCAAGGTCTCATCTTTTGTTATGTCTATCTATAGGGCAATGATGTTGTACTATGTTGCACCAAGAACACTAATGAAAACTTTGGATATTTTATGGAAGGCTAACTAGCTTGGCATGGCAACCATGTTATGCCTTTTGGCATGTCATGACGTTAAGGTGAGTGCTTGAACATCCATGTTGTTGACTATAAAGCCAATGTTGCCAACATGCTAGATTTTCCTAGGAAGCTAGGAAATATTTCCAACATTGAAATAAAATTTTAGGCCATATGTGAATATTATGGCCGATATCAATGTGTCTTAGCACACATGTGTACGTGCATTATTGCCTTTGTGAATTAGTTTTTCAAGTTTAACTGTTCAAATTGGCTAGCTAGGGAATTGTTAGTTATTACACCAATGTGTCTGACTCAGGGAAAAGGGAGGTGATAGTTTTTCAGTCCAACTTATGGAATAGGACATGGGGATCTCTTGCATTCTTTTTCTTTGTAGAGATTTCCAAATTGGTTTTAACTTGTAACGGGAATTGTAAATTTTTCCACAATGTTTTTGTTGTAATTCATGTCTCACACATTTGGTTTTTACCTCCACCAAACAACCAATCTTGTGTGCATTGCTATTGATTTTGGAGCGAAGGCAAAAAATTAAATAAGTTATTGTTGTAATGAATTGGGTAGTAGCAATGGTGGAGTGATGTTGTTAAATGCCAACAGGGTTGTTGTTTTGAGTATTGGGCAAAGAAAACATGAATTCTCGAATCATACAATCATTTCAACAATGTAGGAGATGCAATTTAGACTACAAACCTGAACCATGTATGAGGCGCTTCCCTAACTTTTCACACTTGTACCCGCTTCTGAACCGGACCCAAGGGTTTTGAAAATTGAAAACCCGTCAATCCCAGAATCATCATTCCCAAAAAATGAATTTGGAGCCAAAACCAATGGATCTTGATTTTTAAGCATACTCTTTAAAACTGGAACAGACGACTCTGAAATTTCAAAAAAAATCTAGAACCGAACCCAATAGTTCTACTAAAATCTAAGAACCGGCCAACACTTGTTTAGACCTAGAATCAAAAGTTCTTATTATGCCCCTACTTGCTGAGAAGAGAAGGGGGCCCTACTAGCCCTGTAATAAGAAGCACCCATGTCTTATCTTTTCAATAGGTTTTATGGGGTTGGTTCCATTTTCATGCATGTTGTGGCCTAAAACTTCGGAAGTTATTTGCAACAAATTTTCAAATTTGGAAGTACCATTTGAGGCAAACACGATGTCTGTTGGTCATGGCCATCTCCTAAATAAGAAAGTGACTGGGAGAATTTGGAGGGCCATAGTTCTAAGTTAGATTATCTATCTACTGGACGTTTCCTTTTGTAGAGCCAAATAATAGCGCTTTCCTATTTTCAAAATGCCATTTCTGATATGCCACGAAAAAAAGGCTTACTTTGCTACTTTTGGCATCTTTCTAATTGTTTTTTGGGGTACTTAATTAATAGAAGTCACAAAATTCCTTCAATTGTGAAGGAATTTTGTGACTTCAATTAAGTATCCAAATTTGCACGGTAGGTGCCTACCTTATTATGCTCTTCTAATGACACCTGCTCTCTATTCACACATCGATTGGAATTTCAGGAATTTAATAATAGGACCCAATTTCAAAGTTCTCCTTCTTCCCACAGAAGGACAGACCACCTAAATTAAAATGGCCATCCCCACCAGTGATTTTTATTTATTTTTCCAAATCTCAGATGTTGCACCATTGTCTAGCATCCTAAATTCCAAATTTTATGATAGGAAAATGTTGTCAATTATTGGATACTATTGGATACCCATTTTGCAATGGTGAACTGGCCTGAAGATAAAAGCTCCTCGGGTTTCCACTAATTTTTGTATTTTTTCCTCCTTTATACTTTTGCTTAAATTTCCTACATTTCAAACAAATAATTTCTAAAAAATTTAACATTTTTCAAAAATAATTTAATCACTGCCAAAAGCTACTAAAGTAGTTGGTAAAAATTAACTGATTCTTGGATGTCCCTTTGTAAGAAATGGTTTGGATATAAAATTATGATCATCCATCCAAAATGATGTCCCATTGGCTAAGAAGGGTAATGAGATGGGATATAACAAAACACTGTCTAGTTTCTTAGACACATGTTATGGGATTGTACCATAGTTGAAGAAGAAGATACTTTGAAATGTAATGTGGAATGGGTGCAGTAGTAGCCCATTCCACCTAAGAACGCACTAAGCTCAATAGGGTGAGATGTCATTCTGTGAAGTGGAATTGAGTTCTACCAGGGCTTGTTTTAGACTATAATCGGTGTTCCTGTAACTTGATGTGTAATTTGATGTAATTACACAATTACTTAGGTAATTATTTAAAGGGGTAAGTTGAGTGATAAGATTCCATAATTTAATCATGGTGCATTGACTTATGTTGAATCACATGTGCATCATGTGATTATGTTTCCTTGTGATTAATTGTGAAATCACATGTACACCATGTGATTATGTTTCCTTGTGATTTTGTTTCCTTTTGATTATTTGGGAAACCATGTGGTGGATAAGCTTTAGGAAGTTTCTTGACTAGTTTCCTTTTGGTTAGTATATAAATAGGTGTTTGTAACCTTGAGAAACACCTTTACTTATACAAAGTTATTATATGAATGCAAAGTTTGTTAAAATTGAAGTTTTGGTTTTTGAAAGACTTTTGGTTTTGAATGGTTTTGGTGTTGTTTGTGTTTAATTCATGGTAGGAGAATGGTGAGGCTTGCATAAACAATTAAACGGGAAAGATAATTTTACAATTAAGAACATAAATTTCATAGCTATATAGTAATCATACATAGTTTTGGTTCCAAACCTGTTTGTGTTATACATTCCCTCCCTTATTGATTCAAATCACTACAACGTTCACCACAGTTCATAGTTTAACAGCTAAAACTACAAAACATCTTCTGTCTGCTACATGGAAGTAGGTATTAGGTACATGTTTTGTTTGTTGGCCTTGCCTACCAAGGCAAGGATATTGTTGTTTAGATTCATTATAGAATATAGTAGCTTAATGGATTTTGGCCCTTGGGTAATAATAGGTCTATTTTTATATGAGGATTTTTGAAAGGTGATATTTTAGCTTGTGTTGAAATTTGAGATGAATTATAAAGTTATGATATCTTGAAGGATTTTGGTTTTTTTTAAAGGATCTTTTTTTAAGATTATATTTTTGCATTGTGAAATATTTGAATTTCCATAATTCTTCTTTTTCCTTAAGATACTTTTAAATGTAAATGGCAAGGCCATGGTGTGAAACACCCTTGTTTACTTGAGATAAACAATAAATTGGGGTAGAACAACACTTTGGAAGAAAATCATTGAAAAACTTGCACACCTAATCTAACCTCCAACTATCTCAAATTCCCCTTCTTTTGAAGCTATTGCATTTTGCTCACAATGATTTTTTTTGACACAATGGTTTAATGTAGGGAAACACCCCAGCAGCAGGCCCTTACTGAAATAGGCACCCCATTGAGGCAGAGCCAAGAGGTGCTCATTTCAGGCACATCCTGCTCCAAGGGCACTACCTGACATAAAGCATTGCCCAAAAAAAACATTCCAGCCATACCCGGAAGTCATACCCGGAGGGTATCCACTGAGTATAACAGAAAAATACTTTCAGAAATGCCCACACCCGCAGCCCGGGAGAAATTCTGCTGGATAAGGTGCCTTCCAGATGCACTAGAAATTTCTTGCCTATGCTTTACGATATTGGTAGCCTTTAGATATATGTATAGGGTAAGGGACCTCGGGCTCTGCCCTTGGTGCTCACACAGTAATTCCCTGACGGCAGGGCCTTACCCTATGTAACAATAGAGGTAATCAAGGTTTTTAGAAAAAATGTTTCTGTTCCAAAGATCTCATTGGCTTACATCCTGCAACTTAGGGATCTTACAATCTCACACCCTCCGCCCCTAGGGCTCTTTTTGTAAGCCTGATTACCAAATGTAATCTGCCCTCTAAATACACTAAGAGTTCTCTCCAAGGTTGTCGTGCACCTATAGATCCCTTTGAAGCTTTGAGACCAAAATATGTATTTCTAGTAAGAGGCAAATAGCTATTAGGGATTAAGAAAGGGACCCTTGAGGTTAGGACTTTCAAATTTGGAGAGGCCCTGCCTGGGGAGCAGGCCTACACATAATCATGCTCAATGCAGGTCTCACAGTTCAACACACAATTTGCTGCAATATACTGTGCTAATGTTAGACAATTTAAGGGGTCATTCCCATAGTACAAGGAAGGAGACACCTGGTCATGTCCTGATATAATGCTATTGTACATCAGAAATTTGGATTAGGTCATCAGTTATGATGTACTCTCTCTCATCTAGTCGACATGGTTAGATTTCTCCATCTCTCCCTCTCTCATCCAATCGACCATGGTTAGAGTTCTCCATCCCACCCTCTCTCATCCAATTGACCATGGTTAGATTTCTCCATCTCTCCCTCTCTCATCCAATGAACCATGGTTCGATTTTCTCCATCACGCCCTCTCTCATCCAATTGACCATGGTTAGATATGTGGAATTCTCTCACTCTCTCTCTCTCTCTCTCGTCCAATGGACCATGGTTGGATTTCTGAGGTTCCTTCAAAGAAGTGCTTGGTATTAGTTCAAGAGAATATCCTTTTTTTTACATGTATAGCATATCTTTGACTGTTTTTTAGTTGATCCGTTGGATCTGAAATGGGAAATGCAACGGTGGGGATCTCGTTACAAACCTGAACCAAATTTGGTAAGGATTGAAATTCTGCATTTATTGGGGTTTCCAGATTTAATTAGTGAGTCTCTGACTAGACCAAAAACGTCAGCAAAAATCTCTTGACAAGTTGACACCACACCATGGCAGTTCTGAAATTGGTGGCCAATTTCAGTCTTTGGCAGAGGGGCAAAAGTACACTTGGTGCATTTCCTTACAACCAAATCTGCTTACTTACAGCCAAACTATGGAATTTGGAAGTGGTTTGGTTGGTAATTTTGCCAAGTTGACTAAGCATTTTGGCAAAGTGGACTTGGCAAATAGGAAACATTATCATGGCAAAACAGCAAAATCAGAAAAATCAACTTAGCAAAAAGAAACCAAGCAAATTGTAGGGTAGAAACATCCATCACCAAACAATAATGGATGAATGAAACACCCAGACAGTTCAGAAGATGATCAGACAGCAGACATTCTTCAGTTGGTAACCATTCAATAATACTCTATAACTAAACGAATTAGTTTCTTTAAACTTGTGATTTGGGGTTTTTAGACCTTTCATAAAAGATGTCATTTTTGTATTTGGTAATGGGTAATCACTCCTCCAATCAAAAATATTGAATGTTGGGCATTCTCACCCTGTGTTTGGCCATAAATGGAGTTTGTCAAAACTAAAAACTTTCTACAGGGAATTGTTTAGAATAACTTTCACATTCTTTGGTAATAGGAGAGATATTGTTTGTGTATAAAGTCTGACAGGTTCCATTATAGGATGCACTTGAATTGCACATGGAAGGATATGTGTTCACAACAGGTTGGACTATTTTTTTGACTCCCCTTACTTTCAAGCCCTTTTCACAAAAATGCTAAAACGAATTCAACTCCATCTACCCAGACACATCTGAGAACATGTTCTGCCACGAGTTCAAAGCTTTATCAACCCTTTGCAGAGCTGCGATCAAGTCCAATTGCCTGAAACATATATAAATAAATAAACAACGATTGATGGCAAATTCCAGGTGCCAATGGACATTCAAGTTCAAATCCAGGCCTAAAAAAGTGTATGAAGTTGTCACAGTTTTCAGTTTCTGTGCTATTCTGCCACTAAAAACATAAACAGTTGGAAAATGTAGTCAGAAAACTGAAATTATATGACGTGGAAATAAAATTGGGGATCAATTTACATGCTGTAACTCTCTAATCACACATCCCCTTTCAAGGGCTGCACACTCAAAACTCAAAAACACAAGCTATGAATCTAATGCTTGGCTTACATGGTTGGGGAAGCACAATGCAATTTTCGGGTCAACTTGTGTGGCATGTGCCATTGGCCCTAGAGTTACCACGTCCTCAACTGATTTTTCCTTTCAAAACCTGGTTTTTTGGAATTATTTGAATTTTCAGTGGCAGAAATCACTTTTAAATCAATATCTCCCACATTCTGAATCCAAATCTTACCAAATAAATTCCATTAAATCCTGCTCATCAAGATCTTTCCAACAACACCAAAGGCACATTCCAATTCTTTCAAAATTTTCAGCTACTATTTAATTTAATTTTATGTGAAAAAAAAATCAATATTCAGGAACTTTTGCACTGCACGTCGAAACGTCATGCAATGAAGCCCATGCACCCATCCTCATCAAGAGCTTTCCAAAGACACCAAGAACACGATCTGAAGCATCCCAGTTTGGCGGATCTCATAACTACAAAACAAAACAAAACAAACTACCTTCCTTCATAGATAGATACCTTTATGGGATTCTAAAAGACCACTTTTGAGATTGTCCTTCTGAGGTTATTTCATTTTAAGAGAGCACATTTGTGGATTTGTTCTTTCAAGGTAATTTCATTTTAAGAGGGCACTTTTGTGGATTTTTTCTGTGAGGGTTACTTCATTTTAAGAGACCACTTTTGTGGCTTGTCCTTTTAAGCCGCTTTTCAGGTAAATTCATCTAACACCCATGTCACACAGATTGTTTTGCAAGGGGGAGTTTTCTTATTAAAACGGTGTGGAAGGTTACTGGAATTCTTTCTTCTAGTGCCTGTCAATCCAGTTTTACCGACACTCTGGACGAGACACTCAACCCACGAAGCTTTTATTTAGCTAGCACTGGGAGAATCATCTGTCAAACTGGTTATACAAAAATCCAGAAAGATCTGTAGGTACCAGTACTTCCTGGCAACAGAATATGGTTTTTCCTATGACAGTAGCCATCAACCCATGAAGTGTGTATGATAAATTGTTATATGGCTTCATCCATTTCAATGTAAATTTTTTGTGAAAATGGATGTAAAATTTTTAGACCCATATTCTCTTGTTGTGTTATCAGATGCACTACCAGGACCTCTATAAGGAATGATTTTGTGGGAAACAAACATATCATTCACATATAGTTGAAACTGAAGTTTGATTGGTTGCCAATTTCAGTTTTGGCACCCACTGATTTTTGCCGCTGACAAAAGGTGTGTTTTGCAGACACTCTTTACTTACCCAAGTACAATTTGTTTTTGACAAATGGGAGGATCTTTAACATGCTCATGACACATGTCTGTGTTGAACTTTCTGGTTATGTCAAGTATTAGACTGTTCTTCACTTTTGTGAAGAACCTTGGGTTGCAGTTCTAAAGATTAAATTAAAACTGTTCAGTTCCAGTTCCATTATTCTGGTTCCACACGTTATGGAATCAGGAATTCAGTTATGGGTCCTGTTCTTCACAAAAATAAATCAGTTCCAGTTCCAGTTTGGTTCTCATTAACCTGGACCAGAACCAGCGGCTAACTATTTTTCCCAAAGACATGTATTTTAGTTTTGTTTCCACACATAAATAGAATTGGAAACCCAGTTCCAGTTCTTCTGAAATAAAATCCAGTTCTTAAGTCAGGCCCAGTTCCAGTTCGATTCTTACTACCCAGAACCAAAACTGATGGTTCTGACTCCAGGTAGCCGGATACCTGCCCAACATTGGTTTCCTCCATCACAATATAAAACATGTGGTGTTTATATTGGTTCGTACTACACTAATATCACTACATGCCAATTTGGAATGTTGAAATTCTTGCATATATGAACCTAAAGAAACATGAGCTGGATATTCCCAAGTAAATCATATGACTGATATTGTGTAATATCTCACCAGTTGGAGTGTGGCATTTTTCCCTAGTGTTGGATTTTAGATGGAAGTAGCTGCTAGATACATACAGGTGCAAAGAGAAAACAACATCCATACCTTGATTGCTGTTTTCACAACTGAATTCTTTGTTGCACATAACATGCTGTTGAGAAGATGAACATCCCAGGACTCCAAGTAACACCAACACCACCTGTGTCAATCACCTCAGTAGGAAAAGAACCTGGACTGGAATGATAAACCCACTGATGACCTCAAAGGAGGTATAACTGGTATAAGGTATGCAAGACCACACCAGAAATTTCTGAGCACAAAAGAGAACCCAAAACCACTGTGCCCAGAAACAAATTGCCTGCCGCTGCAGTGAATGACCTTCCATAACAAACACACAGGTCAGAAGCCCAATCTGCAATAAAAAGGAGAAGTGCAAACTAGCTCAAAGAAATCTATCAATTTAAAACAAAGAAAAAGCATGACAATACACAATGTTTGTGAAGAATACTTGCAGCTTCGGCTGCCAATTTACTTTAAGGGCAAAGGAAACTGTAAAGGCTAAGAAAAAACTAACCAGTCAGAAAGGACAAAGTGTCCACCAAACTGCTCAATTACTATTGCTTTACAGATTCTCAACTACTTGGAGTGTGGTGATTTTAGTGGTTACTATTTGAAATGGCTAAGAATTACTATCTTGTTCCCTGCAATTTGTCACTCAATGAGGTTCTTATATTTGCACCACCCAATGACTAGAATATAGAACAGTACACAGCCAGCTGCTGATCCAAATACAACCCCAAAAAATTGTGGTGGCCCACCATTATTAAACAGTGGGATATTGATGTTCATGCCAAATACTCCTACCACAACGATGAAGGCACTGATGACAAGGGTGGCAGTTGTCAGCATGACACCCATCTGAAGCAAATGATTTTGCTTATCATCCAGCATAATGTTGATGTAGTCCTCAGTGTCATCCACATATTCTCTCAGCTGTATGCCAACATAACAACACAATGCCATGCTAATCAGCATGATGAACTTCAGCCTGAGACCAACCCAATATAGGTGTAACCTCATACACCATAGTGCTGACTAACACAGTGATGGACTATGGACTCAAGGCCTTCTACTGGATAACCTTTCCCAGACAGGTCCAAGCATTCACAGTCCTCATACCATCTTCAGTCACTTACAAAAGAGGCATCTGTTACACTTGTTACCTAGGCAAGTTCATTCTAATTTAAAGAGTTGTTCTTCTTATGACTAATCCCATGGGAGAAAGTTTCCATAAGGTTCAGGTGTCTGTTGCTATAATAGCTGCTACTGGTTTCCCAGTCTGTCCATCTGTGATTACTTTCAAATAAATATATCATTTGTTATATTAGCAATGTCTGCAATGAAAGTGAGAGCAAAACTTACAGTGGACAGCTTGTTAAGAGTGCCATCAATCTGCACAAAATATGCCTCCAACAACATCTCAAGCTCTTCCACATCCAAGTGTTTCCCAGTGACAGCACTCACTATGCTGCTGCTGCTAGTACCAGGACCTTTGTTGTTCGGAGACTCTGTACCACCATTGTCATGCATATACTGTCCTCCTGTGCTCTCTCCAACTTGTAACTTTGTGGCAACCTCCCTAATCAACCACAACTGCCATGTCAATAACTTGCTGCCTCAACTTACACCTGTTTAAATAAATTGTAATAGTATGTACAAGGAGGTGAGGCTTGCAACTACAGACCACAGCGAGTTTCCATGGCAGCAAAAGCCAACCTTTCAGGTGGTATACTATGTCACATACTGTGTCAGTCTGGACATGGACTCTTACACAAAACATAGTGAGCTGGACATCTAAAGAGTACAACCAATGCAAAAGACCATAACCGGACCTCATGTAATCCCTTTCACCTAGTTATAAACAGTAAGAGCAAGCTCCTGACAGAACCTCTTGCCACTTCCTCAGCTAAAAATCACTGACCCGAGGAAGTTAGACTCTTAGGAAATCAAAAAGCAGCTAATCTCTATTAGCTGAGAGATATTAGGTCTTCCAACTGGTATCTGTTGTCCATTTGGTGACCACAATTGCTTTCAAGAAGTACATACAACAAAATAGACCAACCCTTTCAACCACATGCACATTGAAAAGTTACTGTCTGTGTGGAACAAAATTGTGCTTCCACTTTGCATTTTCTTACAGTTTAGTACCACTCTTACCTTTCTTCATTGTGCTTGGGACTATCAGGCTGGTGAGAGAGCAAGGATTCCTCTAAATCAACTGGGGGCACATTTGACTCCAGTATGGGAAGAGATGCAAGAGTTGGAGATCCAAAACAAGTATCTGAAGAGTTTGGTGACAGGGGTTCATCCAGCTGCTGTCTCAACAACTTGTCCGTCAAGTACATTTCCGCCATATCTCCATCATCATCTAGTAACTGCTCAATCTCATCTCTTACCTTCAAACAACAAATAAACCCCTCAGATCAAGTGAAAATCATCTGATTTCACTCCAAGACCCACCAACACGACCAAATGAGACAAAAATAATGTGATGATGTGACACCAAGACCATAATGGGAAGGCAAACTCCAATAGCTGCTGCCTCCTTAAGAAACAAACCTCCAAATCCTCAACTCAAACTGAAAATTCTTCTTGCACATGACATAAAACCACTACATGATGTACCCACAACTTCAGCACAGACAAGGAAAACCTGCAAGGCAACTGAAAGGAAAGGACTGTAACACACAACAGAAAATAGTACCAGATGACTTACAATAAGTATTCTAGAATGTCTATCAACCCAACTAATGACTTTTTTTCAAGCAACTAACAATGGACAACTCCATTTAACATAAAACAGGATGGGCCTTTGAGTATTCGGTATGGATCTCAAAACCTTTTGCACTCGACCAGAGATGGCAACCAAACGGCTCTTGATCTGCCGCACTCGCTCCAGGTTGAGAGTGCTGATTTTGGATGTCAGTTCATCCAATGCTGGGTATGCTTCACGCTCCAGTTTTATGGTCTGCAATTACCCAAAGTTTGTAGTTATTAGACTATCATCTTAATACTGCAAATCACTCATGTACCACAACTGAAATAGACCAGAAGAGAACACAGACAGTATTGGAATAACTTGCCATAACTCCAACTAAAACAAGCTATCAGGTTTTTGTCAGGCCCAAATCCCAAACAAAAAATCTTTCCAACATGAGTAATCACCATTTCCTCAGAATGTTGACAGTGAAAATTGTTGAAATCATCATGAACAAGCATGAACCTTGAACAAAGCTAGTCAACTGTAACTTTCTAAAAGGATAATTTAGTCTGAATGCCTTCTACTCTAACTTGCACATTCCTCATAATGTCTGGTTTCTAGATCATTGACAGAGACAGCAATAGACTAATACCTCAGTCTCCAGACAACTGCATGCAGCTTCCAAGCATGCCTCTAGGGCTCGGAACTCAAATGGTAGCACATTGGGCCCCCCCCTTGTCTGCCCTGGACTACTTCCATCAATCTTAAAACTTGTACATAGCTGGGGAAGTCTAGGAGATGCCAACTCAGCAGCTACTCCACCCTGTTGCTCCTCCCTGCCAGCATCCAGCAACTCCACTGTGTTCAGGTCATGGCTAGATGTCACTCTGCTTCCAGCTTCCAATGAGTCTGTGCTCAACTTGATCCCATTTTCTCTGTCATTATCACTTAGTCCACCACCTCCATCTCCAGGAACCTTGAACAAGCCACACCATATTACTGTGTCAGTTCACAAGCATCTTGCAATTGCAAACCTCATTGTGCCCTAACTTTACACAATGCTAGAGTTACCTCCCACTACCCTCCCAAGATTTTGCACATCCCTCTAGGAGCTGCTGGGAGGATCTGCATTCCAGGACATGGCACGATCTGTATTCCAGTCATTGATATCTTCATCCGGTGAAGGTCATAGACTGAAGAGGGATTCAACAGGATTTGTGACCCATTGAAATTGCAACAGGAAAAAAAAAACCTGCCTCCACAACTCACTAAAAGATGGCACAAAGAATTTCATAATTGGCATGTCCTGAAGCAAAAAGGGAAACCAACCTGCTGGCCAAGGGCATTGAAGTGCAAGGGGAGCCGATGCTGCAGGTCAAGTACAAAAGGAGCAACTGCAGGATCCTTGGAATTCAGCAGCAGTACTTCCTGAGCTGTAATGATAGCTTTGATGTGCTCAAGGTTTACAACAATGGCATGTTCTCGCCCCAGTATAGTTGATGGATAAGAGAGCACAGGATCCAGAATTCGCAAGTCCCGAGCAGGTAGGCATGCCCTCCGCATAATAGCATGCTTTCCGGCCTCCACTACCTGCTCCACATAGCCAAATTCAGTACACATCCACTCCAGAATTGGCCAACTCTACCCTAATTGTAACTGCAAACTTTGTGGAAGAATGACTAAGTGCATCAGCCTGACAAAAAGGCAGCCTGAGTGTCTCTTTACTCTTAGGTCCACTGCATCCTCCTCCTTCATTTGTAGACAATCTTTCCCCACAAAAACCCCTGTGGATTGCATATGACTGTGAAGGACTCAATTCCCCTCATTTTAGTCACTGATTCGGCTTTGCATAGCTTCTCGGCATGAGCAACATCTAGCAAATATCTCTCCAGATCTACAACGAATTACAAGGTAGACATGAGCCCTTGCCGGCTAGGATTAAATCGTTTGGCTTCTTCGCCATTCCACACAAAATGCACATAACGTAGCCAAAGCAAAACAAGAGCACAAACCTGAGCAGAGCCGTGTATGTCGATGAGGAGCCAAGTACGAACACCCGTAGCCTTCTTGGTACGAAGACCAAGCATCGGCCGCTCATTTTTATCGCGATCATCTTCTCCAGTCACAACCACACCACCCTTCCCTGCCGCCCGCGCTCTGGCCCTCATTTCTATTTACCAAGTGCTTCAATATGCAGCTTGTGTGCGCATACAAAGACACTACAAGACCGAAACCTACACATGAACCAGGGAGGAGCCTCTTCCCCAGATGCCGAAGCACCCGGGTACTACTCCTACTAGGACGTCCTGCACCTCAGCTTTCTTTGTTGGCAAATCGAGAGTACGCGCGCGTACGGCAGAAACCCTTCATCCGCAGAACGAAGATCGCTCCCCGCATCAGCAGAAGGAAAGTCGATCGCATAACGAAGCTCGCGCAAACCCTCTCGGCAGCGACGACAATACTGCACGAAAACACGACGGAAGCCAGTGAGCGTGCGCGCGCTCTCGTAACTCTCTTGCCGGCGTGCAAGTGGTTATGGGATCGAATCCCTACAAGGTCATCATGCATAGGAAGCAATAAAATAAATAAAGTTCGGTCAGCAGGAACTAAAATTAGGTCAGAATGAGATTTGAATTCAATTTCAATTTAATTTAATAATTGGATTAAGATTCAATTGAAGAAAAATGAAATTCAAATTAGTGAAGAAGATTTTGAAAATATGTTCATGAATAAAGTGTTGGAAAAAACAACTCTAATAAAACATAGATTTGAAAAGTCATTTGTGTATGCTTCTTTATGTGGGGTATGGATTAAAGAAATTTCAATTTGAACCTCTCCAAATGACAACTTACAACTTATAAAATGTAAAATTGTCTTATTTAAATCAACTTTGATAAATCATTGTCACTAAAACTTATTTAATTTGAAGAAATTCATCCTTGAATTTTATTTGATGAAACCTTCACATCATTATTTTTTAATGTTTAATCGCATTATAATACATGGATATATTATTTTTTAAATTTCTTTATTTACTCAAGTTTCATAAAGGTCTTGTTGAACAAGGGGTTATGAATTGTTTTTGTCAAAAAATGGGGTTTTTCTTCTAGTGATACCCATAATCAAATATCATAAAAACATTAATTAGAATTAATTAATTTCAACACAACCCCTATGAGCTTTAATTGATTTCAATATGGCCTTAACTTATACATTTTAGGGACCTTAATACATTTATGGTCAACCTTAATATGTGCATTCAACTTCACTTCACATAATCAATTTTATCTCAATATTAATTCATCTTTAAAGATATCTTAATTGATTGCAACATTTTTATAGCCATAATCACATCAAATCACCTTTCATAAAACTTAAACACTACCAAGGACAATTAAATGATAATTTTTTAAAAATCTTGACATGCCACATTGACATTGGCAATGATTAAGGGAATGATTCAAGGAATCCATGCTTAATAAAAAACATGGGGTGTTTTATTTACTAAATTTTGCAAAAGAATTATACATTCTAAAGTCCCCATAACCACATCTCCCTTGTTTGGGCATTTGTTGTGTTGAACGATCCAACTATTCAAATGCAAATCCAACTCATCCAGCACATGTGATGCATCCCATGCCACCCCATGGTTCAAGCTTCCAATAGCAGCAATAGCATGACACAATCTAAAAAAGGTATTTTTTTTATAACCTTGCAAATGGCATGACAAATATGAATAAACACATTGTTAACAAGCATGGGGCTACTTTGAATGGGTACAAGGAGCAAAAAAAAGAAGAAAACAATGCTTCCCCATTCCATGACTATTTTTTTTCTAGCCAAAGCCTTTACAAATCAAATGATCCAAGTCAAGAGGTTTATAAAATTTTCTAGTTTTGTTGATTGCAAAAGGGTACATGCCTTTATTTGCTATTGAAAATCCTTGGTTGCATCATCTTGTAATGCACAAGTGTGATAGAATCAAATTTCCTTCATGCAAATAGCTTGTTCAAAAACATATCCCAAACATGTTGGCTGAGGTGATGAAAATGCATGTGTTGTTAGTCATTACACAATGTGTTACAACCACTATTACATTTGACCTCTGGACGTCCAAAATTGGTTTTGATACATATACGTTGGTGATTAATTTTATTGATGATGATTGGGTGCCTTACCATGTTATAAAAGGTTGTTTGAAACTCCATACACCTTTGGAGTGACAACATTGGTAGAGCAAGTGAATATTTCTTGGTTGAATATCAATTCACCAACAAGATTATTGTTTATGTTAAGGATGAGAACACAAACCTGAACACGCTTGCTTTTACACTCACAAATGTTGTATCTTGTGCATTATTGCAACTTGTTACACCATTTAATGGCACCTATTTTGGCCATGTCATGTTTAAAACATGTCACTATGCCATTAATGATATTAAAATTGGTTTTGGGATGAAAAAAATGAGTGTAATAGAAGCTCAAAGTGCCTTGCAAAAAACCATTACTATTTACATTGACAAAGAAGTCGGGGATGGATAGGCAAGAATGGGAATTGGTGTGTAAAAAAAACTAGCTTGATACCCCAAAAATTCAAGATGCCAGTCACGACTCAATCCACTTCCAAGGGTTTTTTTTTCAAAAAACCTTGGAATAAGCTACAACCATAAAGCTTTGTTATAGCCGACAAACCTCCAAGTTGTAAACTTGAGTACCATTTGATTAAACATGGGCAATTGTCAAAGTTGTGACACAAACCCTATGCCTTATGGTGAAACAATGCATTGTAAACTAGATCAAAAAGGTATTGGTTGCTTTCAAATGTTCTATTTACAACATTTTCCATTTGAGTGCAAATGAAATCAAATGAACCAATAACATTACTTTAGAAAAGGATTACATGTCTTTTTGTCCAAAAATAACTTTTTCATGCAAATGAATTTTTGAACAATTTTTTTCACAAATTGTTATAATAAATGCTTATAATTGTCCAAGAACATGACATGTTTTTTGTTTATAACTTTTGAATAAATATGAATTTTTGAAAAAGTGTTGATTCCTTGTAATTTCAATGTTTTGTTTTTAAATATGATACCAATTTGAAATCATAACCAAATTTTATTTTTTTTAATTTCATGTTTACTTGTATAATAAGCTACAACTTTTTCTAACACATCATGTGCATTATACCCCATTCATATGTGGTAAAAAACTTACGAAGTTTGAGAATTTTGAATAAATTTTGGAAAGTTCTTTGAATTTTTAAAAATTTTAAATTCCACATATTTTAGAATATGAGTAATTTTTGAATGTGGCTAATAGGTCTTTATCTTTTTCTCTTTTTTTTTCTCATCAATTTTTTTATATTATATGAGTCCTTTTGATAGTTCTTTGCAAAATTGATTCCTTTTGAAACAATATGTGTTCACTTTCCAAGGTCCTAAATTGAAACAAAAACTTAAAATTTGATCAAATAGATTTTTAGTTTAAATTCCTTGACATTCATATGAATGGAAAAGGAATAACTTGCCATGATTGCCATGGTTTTAAATGGTAAAACATAAGTATTTTTCTCCAATTTTGATTTTGTTTTTCTTCATTGTCCAACATCCTTTTTGGCTCATTTGATTGTGACTACACCCATTTGTATTAGGATGCACAAAGACTATCAAGCCCATACATCACTAAACCCTCCATTGATTCGTAGAGAATTTGACACAAAAATAAAACTCCTATATGGCAAAATGGCACTTGAAGTGATCAATGTGTTGAAGCCTTTTCAAGCTTTTGTTATGACTTCTATTGTTGCTACTACACACAATATGTGTGCTCTTCAACTCAATCCAAGGTTCAAGGGGCTGCAATGCATCATGGAGTATGTAGGCTGGGATGAAACTACAATGGTTGTGGAACCAACATGTTTTGCTACCATTCTTGGTGGTGGTTTCCAAGCATCTAAACCCAAGGCATGTGGAAGGCCCTCATCCTTTAGCACCCATCAATGATGATTCCTTGTGGGAACATGCAGCTTCTACAAAAGAAGTTAGTTTTTCTTTGATGAAATTTGAGTTGTCTTTGTATACTTGTGGATGATAATAATGTAAAATCACCCTTGCAATGGTGGAAAGACCATGCAAAACAGTTTTCTAATGTTACATTCCTTGCTCATCAACTTTTGGGTATCCCAGGCTCTCAAATTGGAACTAGACACATATTTAGCATTGCTAGAATATTGACTAGTTTGCAACAATGTCAATTGGGCATGGAGAACTTGGACAAACTAGTTATGATTTTGAAGAACTAACCAAGTGATGCAAGGATGGGTTGCTGCTCTCTTGCTACTAGTGAGATGGTGGAGTTTTTCACAATTGAAGAAGAGTTGTTGGATGACTTTGAAAAGGAGCTCAAGGATTTTGGGTACTTTAAGGATGCATAGTAGTGAACTTTGTAGTGACTCAAGAAACATTTTGATAACACTTTCGACATAGTACTCTTTCCACTAGTTTTGCCTATTTCAGTGATGCATTCTGCACAAGAACAATGTGATCTGCAAAGGAGCAGATTTTTTTTCACTTGTACCCATTTTCTTATTTTGAATTTGCACCTAACCTTTTCATGAGTGATGCTGGCTGCTCTCTTGCTAAACCTTCAAGAATGTCTCTTATTTCTTTCTGTTTTTCAATGGCTGCAATCTGGTTTTCAACCCTAATTGCCTTGGTTATGCACAACATGGAGTGGATGAAACCCTAAAAAATCAACCCTAATGAGACACAGGATTTATACCAGGATTGAAATTTTATACCAGCTGGTATCAGATTAGTCATATTGATATTGATACCATTGCATCATGAAATTGGGTAGCTTGAATTGTTGATACCAGAATGGTATATGAATTTGAGAAATACTCTGGTACCAGTGCCAGTCTGGTGCCACATTTTAGGACAGACCTATATACCAGGACCATGCTGGTATATCAAAAGGGTGATACCAGACCAACACCACTTATAACTTATGAACAACAATTGAGTGTCAACAGTGAAATGACTGAAGTGACATTTGGCATGTGTCATTGAGGATATAGTACTTTGCTAAGGAATGATGATGTGGGCTTTTCAAATTTGATTGTGATTATTGCCTATTTCTCATAGTCTCACACCTCTGCAGACCTTGTCCTATTTCATTTCTTTTTGTGCAATAAACCAAAATGTATCAAATAAGCTATGCAGTTGTCTGTTGTCTACTTCACTGCATCTTTCTTTAATATCATTGTCGAACTCATTGTCATCAATGAGACTGCCCGTGCAAACAAGAAGTTTTGACAATTTGCAAACTGATCATGAAATGACATAGAAGGGGTTTGTAATCTTGATCATTTAACTTGATTTCAGGGCTTTTACGGCCACCAATTGATCAATTATAAAAAAGAGCTCCATTTAATTCTGGATTGATTGATGATTCTGAATGTCAAGTTTGTATGAAAGATCAGGCACTTGCAATCTGATTTTATGTGTACATATATACAATTTGATGTCTACCTTGCTGCTCTTCAGGTAGCATCCTATCATCCTCAATATGGTTTGTCAAGTTCATCACCAGCCAGTGGAATGAACCGCTGAGAAACATTGACAGAACTGCATATACTTATAGATTCAGTGTTTGACACAATTTTACTTTGATTTTTGAAGGCAACGGCACATTGATGAAATGACTCACTGAGGAACATTGACAGAAATGCATCTACTGACAGATTCAGTGTTTGACACAATTTTACTTCACAAAGGCAAGGACATTTGCCTGATCATGCCTAAGATTCAAGCTCCACTACACAGGGATTTGTCTGGATTTGTCATCATCAGTTGTATGAAAATTTCTTGCTCATCACAAATAACCAACATCATGATTAATTGACTCCATTTTAGTACACTTCTTCAATCATTTCTGAACAAACGTCCCTGTTGACCTGGAATGATTCTTCAATTTTTGTGAAAAAACCTCTCCTTCCTTGTGCCTTGTCCCCTGTTCCTTTGTTAAGTCAAAGGTCTGAAGTCACAGCACATCCATGTAATTCAAAATGTGCAGGTGTTTCTTGTGTGGCAGTTTCACATAGGTACTTCCTGAAATTTCTAACATTGAAATTCCAGAGCTCAATATTATGCCTGTTCTTCTGTACACAGCTGAGAGCAGCTTCAGATCACCTCGAATAATAGGCTATCGAGTGATGCATAGTTCTAGATAGCAGCATTCAACCTGGACAGTTTACAAGTTCTACTGTACACAAAGGCCACAACTGATGAGTACTTATACTACCAGCACACTTTTTCTGGTCTGTGACGGTCTGGACTCTGAACAGCACAGTTGAGATTCAGCACCACCTTCTCTAAATTTTATTCCTTATGCATTAATAAGGAACAGCATATTCTTGTGGGGTGACCAAACACACACTATCTAGTGTCATATTTTGTTTTAGGAGGTGTTCCAACTCAAGTGCCAAGGACCTGCATGGTGCGCTATCTACAAACCTGATGAATGAGCACCCATGTCCATCACATGATTGCAGTTAGTAGATGATTATGTAGACATGAAAAACCCACCTGGTGTAATGGGGCAACAAATGAGAGCACAATGTTTTCCATAGTTGTGGAACAACCATCATCATCTCCCTTCCCACTTTCTAGCATTGGAACTTGATAAACAAGACTTGTCAAAACCATGCAGATGATCAAAGAAGTAAACCAAAATAGTAAAATTTCATTACCGTCAGCCCTCTCCAATTGGATAACAACTGCACCAATCATGGAAAATTACTAGTATTCTGGTTGGATGATCCCTGGCTCTTCATCCTCAAACAGTGCCCCACAGTTCCCATGTTCTGGTTAACAGGGGAATCTTCTTATCCCTGGAATCCCAAGAAGATTCCAAGAAGCCAGCTTAAAAGTATAAAGAACATAAGCAAGAAGCCACTGAGAAAACAGAGCAAGATTTGAAAGAATGGGATTGGCACAAGGTCAGAGAGCTTAATAAAGCAGTACGAGAACTATCAAGGGAAGAGAGTCCACTTGAAAATAAAAGCTTCAAAGCCAATGTCTGCTCATTGATCAAGGGACCAAATTGATCAGCAAGTGATCACTATAAATCAGCCATCTAGGAACCACTCATGAAGCAAAGAGTGTTGAGCACACAAACTTGTATAATAATCCCTTGCAAGGATGAAAAAGAATCAGCAAGGCAGTTGATAACACAAAGACAGGTTTGCTTGATTCCTAAATGAGTACCACAAATTCTGAGTCACAAGACAACCATCAAGGTGAGTATATGTGATGGTCCCCACTTTTAAACTATCAGTACCCATCAGTTCCTTAGCAGTAATCTCACAGGTGCCTTCATGTCTTAGGTGCTTTGTGAAGGTTCAGCTTGATGGTCTTCACTTTCTTAGTTATGTCCACAAGCAGAGCATTTCTTAACCTCATGCAACAAAAAGTAATCCTCTGCCTTAAGCAATATCCCAGCACAGGCCAAGAGAACAGCCTTCCTTGCATAACATTCCAGTGATGTTCATGCTCGCATAAATAGACATATGTAGCCAAAGGGCGGGCTTAGAAAACAAATAAGCTATACACAGAAATGTCCTTGGAAAATCCAACAGGGTACAGGATAAGACTCTAAGATGAAGATGAGGTTGCTGAAGAGGATGCAGGTGAGTGTCGCCGCCGCTTGTGCCTGTGATGCCCTTCTTTATCTTGACTCTTCATTCTCTGCACCCACAATATGTAAATAGATGGTCATTAGTAGGTACACCAAAGTATAGTCAACACAATTGTGAACTCTACCAAAATAGAGCAAGTCTGATTATCTGCCAATGACAAAACTGGCCACAAAAACCAATTCCCTCCCAAGAATGAAGTTAAGAAAGTTTATTTCAGGCTACAAGCTGATAAAGAGTAATTGCAATGCATAATATGCAAGAATGAGTGAACACACCCTGAAATTTTCTGCCGAACCTACATATCCGTGAGATTACAGAGAAAACTCCTCAACAATATTCTGAAGGTAACACAACTGTGGTAACAATCTTACAAACCTAAATAAGTTATAAATCACTTTGTAATCGGTTCTGGCAGGTCATCTGATAGAAACTAAGGCAGTCTTTTGCATCAAGACTTTTGCCACAGTTACCTTCTTGGCTTCATCAACAGAATGTTTTCTTCTGTGTTTGTGCCTCCTTTTCTCCTTCCTTTCCCTTTTGGACCTCCGCTCTTCCTGACAACTGGCTTGAGTTCTATTGTCATCCGTATTGAACTCTGCAGAAGTACCCTTGTGATATGATTTCTGCTTTGCAGTTGGAGCCTCATCACTAGTGTGACCTTCAAATCTCAGGGCATTTGTTTTGTCCCTATCTTCGTCACCCCACCTGCTGTCTTTCTCATTGAGTTTACTGGCATATCTACTGTTTGCAGTAGCCAGTGAAGCATCTTGTTCTCTGATGAGATCTTGTTCATTTGGCACCTTGACCTCTCTTGGGGTGGGAATAGCTGCTTTATGTATGAAAACCTTTGCCCGAGCTTTCATTCCTCCATATTCTTCACGCAAACTACCTGAAACAACAGGATCTCAGGTTGTCTTGTTTCTGACCACAATGCTTGAAACGGTCTCAAACCCCTTGTTGCTAGCAATGCAAATCTTGAATGAAGGTTTGAAGATAGCAATGTGGGCTCTGTCTCCTTCCAGCGGGTCTGTGGATCTCAACTTGAAGACAAGAAAAAGGGCATGTTTTCAACTGCTACTTGTGCATTAGACAGACTTGTCCTTTGCAAGTTATTTGCAATGGATGGCTCAAACATCAGGCCTCACATGGAAATATTGTTGAAGACACAAGACACAGGAGGTGAAGGCTTGTACCTTTGTTATCCATAGGAGAGTCTAACCCTCTTCTACTTTTGAGGTTACTATCTTCTCCAGATCTACTAGCTGTAGATTTGTCTGCAGCTATGAGTCGAGGTTCTGGGACTTTCAGACCAAGCTCCTTCCCAAGAGATTCCAAGAAATCACCAGCAACAAGCCTGTTGAGAGCTGTGGTTGCTGCTTGAGCAGGGTCAATTTTGGAGCTTCCTGAGATTGTTGCTGAAATCTGAACTTCTTGTGATGGTTCCTCCATGCTGTCATCTTCTGAATCATCTGAAAATATTGCCTGCAATTCAGACATGGGCTTGTGAGTGAGACATGCCAAATTCTCTCATATGTCACTGGTATTTTAAGATGCCTACACCACTGGAGTAGTCAACCATGAGCAGACATCCCTACAGTTGATTTGTGAGTGAAGGCACAGAGAAAAAGAAATATGAATAGCAAACAGTGACAACAACTGGAGAGGAACTGAAACACAATACCTTATAAAGGTCAACAGGCTTCTCGACAATCATGTCAACCTTCTCTTCATTCTTGGTTGCTGCAGGTGGTTCAGGCATTTTATTTTGAATCGCCAAAACCTTGGAACCCAAAGATGTTGAACCGTCTATGCCAGTCTCACTAGGATCAGGGAGAGAAATTTCAGTCACTTTATCGATAAGACTTGATCCAAGGACAAAGGACTCTGTGCGGCTCCGGGGCTTGGGTAAAGGAGGAGGCTGCTCAACACCAAAAGAATCCAAGTCAGCAAAAGAAATAAATGAACACAGAAATCCAACCTTGACAGATGCATGTGTACAACAGCTTGTTAGGAGAAAACAGAAAAAGCTTACCCCTAGCACCCCATGAATTATTCCAGTCTTACACATCTAATGTGGAAGACTTAGTAGAACCAGAGGGTTAGTCATGGACTTGCAGACATGACAACTTCTTAAGCACTTACTTTTGAATAGACTCCAACTTCAGTTTTGTGATAATATGTTCACACAATGTAAATTAAGACTTTGTATGAATGGTCGCATGAATAACACCCAGATGTTCTGTTGCCTTTTAATTCTTGAATAAGGGGAAACATTGATGGAAAGGGCTCTTCAAGAATCAAATTCTGGATGGGGACTGATACACAGAGATGACACATGTACTGCTTTACAAAATCATCCAGATTTGATCAACTGGATTTCCTCATCATCCAATTCTGCATAATAGGAAAATCAACCTGTTTTGAGCGTAATGGCTGATGAGAAGAATAAAGAAGGGCCATACTCACTTTTCCAGCATATGGGTCCAACAAATTGAATCGCTTGCAGAGCATGGAGGATGGCCTCCAAGGATTTTCAATTCTCTGAGGATACTTGATCGTTTCTTCTCTTAAGATCAATTCCTTGTTAAGGTGACTCACTTCCTGTTTCCCAGATGCAATTGTCAGTCCCCAAATATGTCCAAGAACCCATAGTAATGACTAAGATATGAGGTTACAATCCAGAAAATATGCTCTCTGGGAGATAAATACAAGCTAGAAGTTATCTATACAACACAAGAAAAAGTATTCCTGGAAATAGTACTAAGAATACTGACCAAGGGTTGGACCTAGATATTCAGCAAATCCCAAGATACCAATCTCAGAAAGGAGAATAACAAATTGAGAAATGGTGAGCATATCCTTCAGTTTTTACCATTAAGCTTGTGTCTTCCACACCTCCTGTGGTGAAACGATTTCCCATCATGGTAGCAAGCTCTGGCATTATCTGCCCTGCAGTGCTTTGAGATGCTGTCTTCTTTGAAGATGTGGGACCCTCCAGAAATTTGGTTGAAACTGATTCAAACTCCATCATTTCATGAGCTGCTTGTATCTCTGATAAGCCGCTACTGCCACCAAGCTGCTTCCGGAGCCCCCCTGAAAACTTGTCTTTCATGAACTGCTCAAATCGTGCTTGCTTTGCAGGGTCATTCTTGAAGAACTGGGGTGTTGCACCATTGACCTCCATGGTCTGCAAAATCAGAAAGCTTCAGCTATCAATAGACCTGAATGTACTTGCTTACCCCTAGAGATTCTCTCTTGCCAAATAACCTGCCAAAAAAAAGTGGATGCCTGTTGCAAAACAAGGTAACAACAACACTGTTTATGTCCTAGCCGTGTGATGATGCTACCTACCACTGATGCAGATTTTGTGAAAGTGCTTGACAGTGCAGATTGGAGGCGGGCACGATCTTCAGGGGCAATCAAAGAGGCCACAGGAACATTCTCTCTGACCAGAGGAGTTTCACCCAACAAGTGACCTCGTCTTTCAGCGTTTAACTCTTGCCTTGATCTGTCCACTTTTCTGGAAACAACTTCAAGCTGTTTCTTGCCATCAGCTGCAAGATTCTTTTCTTCCTCCCACAGCTGACGCACATAGTAGTCATGACCTTCACCACCAAACAAAAATGCAAAGGCTGGGTTTCCAATATGCTTCTCCCTTGACATGTCCTCAAAGCGTTGCCCACTTTTTGCAACAAATGATGCCAGGCCTTCAATTGTTTTTCGAGATTCTGGGTCAAGAGGAGGCCGAGCATCTGGAGGTTCAGGTTTAAGCAAAGAGCCTTTGGATTGAAGTGCTGAAGCAAACTTATGAAAAGGGATGAAGTCTAAAGGCACTACTGGTGGTGGAAACCTGAAGTGGAGCCAAAACAACAGGAACATATGAAGTCAGAGCACATTTTACGAACTATCTTAGACCCTTTATTCTTAAAGACAATGACTGCACAGAAAAAATTCAATCAATGAAGGTAAGCAGCATTTCCAAAAACCATCTCTGCAAAGAAAAAGACAATTCCTAATACCACAAATATATCTTGATTCAAATTTCAGCAAATTTCTTATTACTCATGATCTAATTCAACCTGAGAAGAATTGAGAGATGACCCACTAATAAGGTTATAAATAATTCAAATCTAACAACACAACAGCAACCAATCAGCAAGCATGAAAAAAGAGGAAATTGAACCCTTGAGAAAAGAGAATACAAGGAACAATTTAGACAACAGCATTGGTCATATACACAAAGTAAGACTTGTGCACAAGGTAAGCTTGGCCATACCATTGCTTTTTCATGGATGAAGATTCTGAAGCCAATTTGAAACCAGGGAGTGTTTCCCCATTCAAATTTGGAGCTGCTAGTGCCCTAGGGGGTCTTCCAACATTGACAGTCACTTTGTCATCTTCTTCTACCTCCTGAACTTCAAACTCCATGCCTGTATGAGAACACCCAGGATAAGCTAACCAAAATCCTCTGTAGGGACTCTTTCAAAATATAATGCAGTAATTGAGTGACTCCCCTTCCCCATTTCAGCCACCTGATTTGCATCCAAACAAACCAGGGCCTAAGCCACCAGATTTGGTTTTCCACCTCCATGTGCACATCTCCATTTGTCACCTCAGCAGTAAAATGTCCACAATCAACCCTTGGAGGTTCAGACAACACAAAGCCAACCTAGAAACAAAATAAGATTAAGCAAATACCTTGAGAATATACATCTTCATCCTCCTCACCCAAATCCTCCAATGCTCCAATACCAAATCCACTCCCCATCCTACCCACTGCCACATGCAGACATGCCAGGGACCAATGACTCTTGAGAAAAAAACCAGGTGACACTAGAATCAAGCCAAGCTAGATGAACAGAAACTTCTGTTATCAAACAACCCTCCAAAACAACAAGAGAATAAGGTTGGTGTCTGAACACGAACAATGGAAATCTATGAAGATACCGATGAAGCTCCTGGAACTTTTTTTCAGTTGGCCATGGAAGGATAAGAAACTAACTAGCATTTATGTCTGGAACACAATACTTGATAGGTTAGGTCATCTTATTTCTGAAGTACCATTCGGGCGAAATAGGCTTGGTTTCTTGAGAGCTTCAGACTGTCCCTTCCAACCCCTGTGGCTATCCCCATTCTTTTCTTCCTCTAAACGAGCACGTTTTCTTTCTGCAAATCCGAACATCAAACAAGTGAATTTTCTCCCAAGAAATTCTCATAAAAAAAACCATCTTTTACAGAAGTGGATTACTTCTGAAGAAAATTCAATCCACGTTAAAGGAAGGTGGTTGATTAGTGCAGAAAAGAAAGCAAGGATATTCCTTTGGAAGTATCAACATTCACTATTCAGTTATGTCTGCTCAGAAGTATGAGAAGGCAGTGTAGATTTTCCACAACTTGTGAACGACCATGAAGAGAGAAAATAAGAACATTTCAATGCATCAGAATGGCCCAGATATTACAGAAGCGGAAAAAACAATGTCATGATACTTTCCACTCTCTGGTTCAGTAGCATACCTCGAAACTCTGGAGCATTTTTATAAGGATCAAAACCAAGCCCATGAAGGTCCTTCTTTGGATTCATGACAAAAATCTGTAACAGACAAGAACCATGTATTCAAATGAAATTAGATATTTACCTTTCTCCATGATTTCTTCACACTGCTAATAGTGACTCAAGCAATTCAGAGCTTTACAAAAAAAGGTGGTAGTAGTAGCAGTCACTAAATTCTCCATTGTGCAGGAACATATGCCATCATTTTTTTCCTGAACAGATGGCTATGATGGTATATAGGAGAGGCAGAGAGAACCACACAGGAATGCTGCTCAGCACATCAATCTCTGCTTCATCTTCTTCCATAGGAAAATTTTCCTCACTGGTCTGGGCAGACTCATGTTGAAATCCTTGGGGAAGATCAGCACCATAAACCTTCTTTGAGGCCACATCTGCTGCAAGGGCCATCATTGCCTTTCTTGCCTCCCTTCGAGCATCTGTAGTCATAAAAAATCTTGACATCTTGGATAGAAACAGGAATGTTCACAGAATGCAAACTTCTGGCCATTTTGGTCTTGCAGCATATCAGGAACAAAGTGGGTATTCCATGACTTAGAGTAAATGATTCTTCAGTTCTAACAAATCAAGGTATTCGGTGTGTGGCTTGTACAGTTGAGGGGCATTGTGTCAATGTTCAGTTGTAAGTCTTGCCTGGAGCAGCAGCTATATGCTTCGGGCCAATGACCCGACCATGTCGCCAGCCCATCTTCAAAAGCAGCCTCACACCTGCAATCCACCCCTCCACATTTCAGTGACCATAGCCAAAATCCAATACCTGTAGAGCATGAAGTACCCATATAGCCTTTGACATATGCCAGCTTAACCATAGGGCAACTGGTGAAAAGTAGAATAACTAGGCCAAAGATACTATGGTGAGGGAACTGTCAGCTATGTAAAATCTCCCAAAATGTGGAACAAAGTTGTAAAATTCAAGCCACATAGCAGACCATTTCAAAACTTCAGATGGACCTTGTGATATGTAGATGATGGTGGTTGTTGTAAACATTGATCAGGAACTGCACAGAAGTGATTCATCCACACTTACCTACACATATCCTGAAGCTAACATCACAAGAGAACAAATGCTGACATTCACCAATGTTGACAGTGAAAACAGAAATGGCTGATTAAATGGTGACAAGGAATATGGACATGAAAGAGCAGCTGACACACCAATTGATTCCGTAACAGGGACAACAATTTCGTCAATTGCAGGGCCTGGAATTGCTGAAGGCCTGTCACTCACCAGTTGATCTCATGGTCAGGATCAGTATCGGAGCACTAGGAGATCTAAATCACATTTTGTGAGCATCTGTAACTACTAAAAACTAACTGAATATAACTATGCTGCAGACAGACAGAGAAAGAAACAAAGAAAGAATGGGAATTGGTTTCATTCTATGAGAGCTAGAGGCAGCAAAAAAATTAGGTCAAGACATGCCGTTTTGCAATCTCTTGGGCAGCCTGGCGGCGTGCAAGTTCAGCCGCAGTGGAGCCAAATGTGTCAAATTCAGAAGATGTTCCAAGCTCCTTTGAGTCAATTTCCTGTTCAATCTGATGACCGTTAAACCCTAAGATTGAAAGCTATTCCATCATGTGCAAGTCAACAATTGGACTCAAACCCCACAGAGATGGATAGACTTCAGTTCTGCTAAATAAAACCACAAGATTTCTGAACAAAATTCAAGCAAATGGCTATTACCGCCTTCTCATCTTCGTCCATGAAATCGTAAGCATTTTGTTCTCTCTTGTCTGCCCTTGCCTTCCGCGACGACTTAAAGCTTTGAGGTGCCCATCCTGCATGTGGACAATCTCTCTCTCCTCTATCAAACATGATATTTGATTCAAACTCATAAACTGTTGCCGAAATCTTCTCACAGAAGTACCATGCCCCAGAAAACAGACAGTCGCCTATCCAAAAAATTCGTACAACGAATGCAAAAGGAGTGCAAAAACAAACACACCTTCTTTGGAGCCAACAGTGTTAAAGTACCCTGCTGAGAAACCACCACTGAAAGCACCATGAAACCGTCGACGACCTTCAGAATCCGTGACCTGCACACACAGGGGATACCCCCTTGCAACTTTTTCACTTCCGTCCAGCTTCTCGAACTGCAGTTACAGAGAAAGAAAGAAGATTTTTTTTTGATTTTGTGTGGCCCTCTTTGCATTGCGCGATCGAAAAATTGACTCACCTCTTGATTCCAAGGAGCAACACGACGGGCTTGGCCTTGATCCAAAGCCTCCTTGCGCTTGCGAGGACCTAACTCCTCCTCCCTCTCCAACGGCGTGCCATAAACAATATAATCCTCATCGTCTTGGTCCTTCGCCATAGCCGTCGTCACCCCGGGCCGCTCAAACTCCTTCCACACACAACAAACAGCACCACCATCCCCCTCGAGTTTCAAGCTCCACAATTTCCTCAGAGCAGATTGCAAAGCTCCTTCCTCTAACCCTAATTCGCTTCTTCAGACCCTAATTCGCTTTTCGCTTCTCCTTAAACCCTAATTCGTGGGTTCTAATCCCCGTCAAACCCTAATTCAGTTTTTGATGGCTCAGAAACAGTTTGGCTCTTGGCATTTTAAATAATTAAAAAATCCAGTTTTATTAATATAAAAGCCAGTTCTACTTTATTAATAAAACTTGTTTTTATAATTAACAAAACAGTTCTTTTTTACACCTAGTCTTTTTCTTTCCTTGCAATTACATTCCACTTTCATTTTTAAAAATTATGTCTTAAACTGGTTTTTTACAAATAAAAAATTGAAAAACAACAATTAAAGGGAAAGGTTTAGACTTTAAATTTTCACTTTGCACGAAATATGGAAATTGGTAAGCTGTTGTATAAACCGTCTTACTTTTGCTTTAGATTTGTTAGGTATCTATGTAAGTGGGTATCATAAGTTGAAAGGTAAAGAATGTAGGTGGTTATTAATGTAAGCAAGCAAAGGTCATATCACATTAAAGATAAAATATAAATAATTCAATGTCAAAAATGTTAAATTTAACCATGTATATACATTGATTGTCATACGAACATTTGACACGGACAGTTGTTTGAAAAGAAAAGTTTTTTTAAAAAACCAAAAACATCAACCAAACATTGTTGAAATAACACACATGTGCATTATGCACAGGGTTCACACTAGTATACATTGATTGTCATATGAACATTTACATGGAATTGAAAATTAATGTTATGATTCTATAGTTAAAAAAAACTAATCATGGATCTCATGTTTTGATGTAATGAATCATCCATTAAACAACTTGCAAGATAATTAGTTAGTTTCTATAGTTTGTTGTGTGTAGTTGAAATCTTATGCAGTGTGAAGAAGGTTTTTATTTTTTTTGTTTTTAGGGGTTTATTTGCACAGTGTGATTCTAGAATCTTATTTTTCATGTTTTAAGATTTTGAAACACATTGAAAAAACAAGTTTTGTTTATTGTTGCTTTGAATTTGGGTAACAATGCAACGAAACAATGATAAAAAGCAATGTGATGAAATAACAATAACACTAGTAACACAACAAAATAACAACACCAATAGCATGACAAGACAACACCAACAATGGGACAAAGCATTAACATGTTGTTATTCATGAACAACATGACAAAACATTATTAACATGAGTAATGCGTCAAAGTAGTAGCAACATGAGCAACGCAATGAGACAACCCTAACAACATGATGGAATGATAGTAATATCAAAAACCCAATAGATCATTATCAACACTAGCAATGTGACAAACTAACACATTAACATGAATACAACACAAGTAACCAAAAAAAACACAATGAAATGTTTTTAATTTAGATTACAAAATGTTAAACCCACAAGGGGTTTTTATATGTTTCAATGCCACTTCCCAACGTTTCTCATTTTTTCCTTACTAACCTAAATGAGAACTTAAATTAACCAAATTTAACCTAAATTAATCTTAAACATTTTAAACTACTTGCCTTGAGAATTGGATTTTAGTTCTTTCACAGAATTGACCTAGTTCTGAAAAAAAATTAAAAACATAATAATCGATTTTCAACAACCTGGTATTCATTCAATTTTCAACCCGATTATCACCAAATGTGATATTTAGTCAATTTTCATTGTGAAAATTGATTAAAAATTTGGTTTGGAAACCAAAGGTCCTAATGACAACTGCCCAACATTATTTCAAACCATGCATTCCCAAATCATCAAACATATTGTAGCTAATGATTATGTTTTTCCATGGTGAAACTAAACACAGTGATGTTATCAATGTAGCATTTGACAAAATCCAAGCTTGTAAGCACCCGATCCATCACCCTTTGGAATTTTGTAAGAACATTTTTCAACCTAAACGATAAGAACTTCCATTAATACAAATAATCCTTCCCATTTTGGTCAATGCCCCAATATGCAATCTTGACCTTATCACCTTCACATAGTGGTAATTAGTGATATCCAAATCATAAATCCAAAGTGTTAAACACCTTGGTTTGGCCAATTGAATCAAAAATCTCTTCCAATAATGGCATGCCATGTTTGTCAACTTATGTACATTTGTTGACATGTCTATAATCTCCACACTTCCAACGTTTAGTTTAGTTGCCAAAGATGTTTTTCTAGGTAGGCAAACTTGTGGTTGATGCATTCCCTATCAAAAGCTCCACCAATCCTACTTCCAAAAGTTCTTATGTTTGAACCTTAACCAAAACCCATTGCATATCACTTAACTTGTAAAGTCTCCAAAAACTAAGCAACTCATCATTCAAGATGATGTGTACCTCTTGCCTTCTGAGTTCACCCAACTCTTTGAGGTTGAAAGCAAAAGCATTTTTGTTTTTTACAATGGAAATGTTTACACATTAGTATCGTTAATAGTGACATTTAGAATGAGAAATGGTGGGTATGATTGTAGTTTATCCCAATCATGACAAAATCTTTTAATGGAAACAACAAGCATTCCAATCATGACCATCCAATCCTCATTATCCATAATAAGTTCGAGCTAGTAAATGTGGAAAACTTGTAGGTAACACATATAACACAAATAGTACAAAAACAAGAATGTAAGAATGTAAAACATAAGTGCATAACATAATCATGAATTGATAAAAACAAAAGTTCAACAAAAAGTTGTAAAAACCAATGCAAAACATGAAATCCAAGACATAGAAGTTGGGTGAAAAACAAATACCTGAGTGTCACATGAAGAACATTGAAATGTTTAAGGTGATGATCACATGAAGATATGTCGAAGCAAAGCAAGTTGTAATCATGTGAAAAACACAATAAAAACACTAAATACAAGAAGAGCAAAGCAAACATAAAATCATTGAACAACAATATGATGATGAAAACAAACAACTTGTGTGTTCATATAGGAGACATTCTTTTCAATGAATGACAATGTTCATAAAAGAAGGTGGTGTTGAATGACAATTTACAAAAATTTCATTACATTAGAGTGTGAGTTGTGGTTGCAACTTGATGACATCATCCTACCATCAAGATATTGACCCACATTGTGGATGGAAATCAAAAATAAAAATTGCTTCTACGATGTTTTCTCCACTTTTCATTGCTTTATCAACCTAAATCAATTTTAACTTATGTTAAAACTAATATTAAAAATCCTAACTCTAAATGTGACCTCACCTTACGTAAGGCAAGTAAATAAAAAGGTAGGTAAGTAAGGTAATTGGTGGTTGAAAATATTACAATTATTTTTTACGTGTTAACTTTTTTTGTTTAGATATGAGTTTAATTCTCTTTTATCTTTAATGCCAAGTCTTGAGTTTCATTGTTTCAATCTTGAGTTGCTTAGAGCTGCCCAATGACAACAATAAAATGACATGTATAATAATTTTTGGATGAAGTTTTGTAATTAAACACTATGACACCCCTTTGGGCTAGTAAAAGTGCACATGTTAATAATACTATGTAAAAGCACTAATAGCACAAAATGATTTTTTTCCTTGACCAACCATAATGATTGGCCCAAGTTGTGAGTCTTAAATGTTTAATTATTTTGTAAAATCCATTTTTCTAGGTTTATGAATGGGGATGAAGAAGGAATTAACACTACACATTTGATGGGTTAAATACTCATAGAGGCTCAAATGAACACTATTTGTGAGGCATGCTTTCACAAGGCACAAGATTAAGGTCATAAGAATGAATCACAACATTGGAATGTTTCACTCTATTCCATAAACACAACCTACTGAAATGTTTTTAAGGGGGATTTTATGTAATATATTTTGGAACATTATGATTTTGAGATGTTAAAGTTTAAAAACTATTTTTACCTTATGGTGTTTGATATTGGGACTTCATATAGGGGTTCAAGGTGTCTGTCTTAGCTATGGCACATCCAATGATGTTTCTTTTTTGGAAAATTTTCATTATTTTGCAAAAGTAAAATTGAGAATACCTTGGCTTTTTGTTATGTTATAATATCACGATATATTTTCATTTTGTACAACAATTCCACCACTCATCAATGATGCCATGATAAAGTAATTGCATTATCAATAGCCATCACCTTGAAGATTTCAAATTTTAATGAACGAGGCTTTTCAACATCATTTCAAAACAAGATTGGCACCCAATGGTGTCACCTAGGGCACAAGTTTCAATATGGATCAATTCCAAATATCAGATGAATGTAAGATCAATGTTTTGTTCCTCTATTTTATTATATAATGGATTTTTTAATACCCTACTTAGCTTAAATTCATGTCCAAAATTACGATGTTTCCAACTAAAAGAACCTTTTTACACTAATTTTGAAAATTTAGACTTAACACAAACAATGATTATAATCATGCACATGTTGACAAAAGAAAGAAAAGATACAACATTAGATCCAACATGAGATCAAAGATCTCTTTCATGAACACAAAACTAAATTAAATTAAATTAAATTAAATCATCTGAGTTGTAATGAATATGGACTACGGTGACAATTTGATATGGAAGTAATGCCAAACTATTTGGAACTCCTTTAGTAGGAAACTTGAACAACAAATTTCCACCAAGTGAAACCTTGTGGTTCATAACAGAAGAATTAAGCCAACATTTATTTGACGATGTACTCAAGTTTTTGTACATAACTTTTGAATCTATTATTGGAGCACTTAGTACAAAGCCCCCCTCCTAGCTTTATGTTAAGGAGGGGAAAAATCCATGAACCACATGTTTGCCACAATGTTGAATACAATGATAACTTTCTCTGTCCTGTTAAAATAGTTCTATATTCCTGGATTATTACTACCAGCAGAAATTTGCCTTCTAAAAAGCTCATGAATGTACATGAGGAGACCACCTAATGTGAGCAAACCATGTAAACCTACAACAGATTTCCTCAAAATTTAAGGGTTTTGAGGTTTGGGTCCTAGGCTAATGCTTGGTCCAACCAACTATTTGCAGAAGCTGAGGTTTAGAAGCAAAGAAGACTTTGTGTTTTGTGGCATTGTAAGAAGTTTATGAATACTGTACCTGAGTTGGATTTAAAAGTCAAGCTTGTCTATTCATATTGCGTCAGCTGATGACTCTCTCTCTTGCACCAGTGCTTGCATCCAGCTCATGGATTTCATCTGGACTAGAAGTATGCATAAAAAGGGTCAATGGTGGGTTTTGAAGGCTTTGGCTTTGGCAATTGAGCATTTGGTGGCTTGTGATCAGGTTCCTGCACTCTACTTGGATGTTGGTTCTGGAAGTGATCAGCATTTGGTTCTTGATAGACATCTGGTACCTGTGGGACAAATGGTAGGTCCCAGGCTGGTGCAGTAGGCTGAAAATCTCCCATTACCAGTGGCAGAGGCTCTGAGAGACCAGAAGGAGCCTGTACAAGAATATACAAACCAAATTTGTTGTTGATTCTCACTACTGTTTCCATATATTGGTCAAGTGCATACAAGTTGAAACCACTGAGAGTTTGCTACAACATGAGGAGCAAGCACAGTAGACATAGAGTGACCATTGACTTTCTGTAAGAACTTACATGGTGCTCCAGCGATAAATACGTTGTCAAGATCTCCACCTGTCCATGAGGCTTGCCCTTGGGTGTCATCAATGGCAGAACCCTTGGCAATGTAACACCTTCCATCACACAAAGCTCTAATACTGTCAACCTGTGCATACAAGACAAAACACTTTCAACTCTACTGGAGGTTCCGTCATGAGTCATTCAAGGAATTTCTTCTAAAGAGAGCCCTGAAAAGCATTAGGGTTCATCCAGCAGTCACTTACACTAAACTTCCAATGAGCTTGGACTCATCTTTATAAATTTCAATCTTCAAAAGTGTCTCATCACTGCACCCATTGAGATCTATATGGAATATCTCTTCTTTCCAAACAGGATTGTTCCCCATATCTGCCACACAAATCCCAACAGAGGCATAAAGTTAATGACTTACATCCAGTCTCTGTTTTCAGCTTGAAGAAACCCTGACATCATATGCACCTTTCTATTTTTGCAAGCATCATAGGAATTGAAGTCACAGACGCAATTCAGTTCCATCATAGACACATTCCTGGAGCATGAAGTAGCCTTCAACACCAAATCCAAAAGACTATGTCAAACTGTCATATGTTACCAAAGGCATCTAAATCCAGCTGGATCAAAAGCATTAGATCTTCAGCAACACAAGCTGTTGCAAAAGGCTAATGCTCATAATTTCAGGAAGATGAAATGACAAAGATCTACCTGTGGAAAAAATCTACGTGAGTCAACTTTAGACAAACACCTTGATAATAGGAGCACTAACATGGCCACAGATTTCATGCCAATTCTTTCAACATGAACAAGATGATACCTAGAGCTGGAAAGCACATATTAATGTCAGAGGTATCATGCTAACCAAAAGGATCAAAAGAAACACTGTATTTCTTCACAATACTTCTATTGCTTCCGTAAAAGGGATGCAGAAGCAGGGCATCAGAAGCAGAGGAACAAAATTGATACAGTTCATAATGTGCACACCTAAAATCTTTTTGGCCGTGCGACTAAGAGCTTCGAAACGCATAACTGCATGGATCTTGGTCTTCCCTCCTGCATAAGCCAAATGACATATCAAACATCTCAAACCTACTTAGCACCGCGCAAGAAAACTCAACTAGTTGCGACGAACAAAAACCGGTTTCGCTAAAAAAAAGTGCCTAAAGATCGTGAAAAACCACACCACAGAAAAATTACCGAGAAATCTGGAGGCTCCGAGATCCATCGCTCTCTTGAGTTCCACGATCAATTTTCCGCGAGGACAATTGAAACTCGCCATACCATGAAAACTCCTGCAAAATTAGCTGAATCTGAAAGCTCGACCTGAAGGTTTCTGAAAGCTCCGGACATACGCACTCCTAATGAGCTTGCTTTGTGATGCGATGATGATGACGCTTCTCCAGTGGAATGGGGTGAGATCAAAGCGCTTCAGAGGGACGCGCAAGCTACTTTGTCTCGCACACAAAGAAACGAAGGCCACCGCTCGAGACAGGAGACGAGGAGGCGCACAGCAAGCGCGTAGGAAGAGAAGCGCGAGAACCAAGTTTTCCCAGTAGCTTCGTGCAAAGCGCTTTACACGGGCAAACTGCGGCTACCGACTCTGTGCTTCAGGGGAAAAAGAAGAGAAAATTTAAAAGAAAAGGAAACAAATACAGAGAAAGATTTCCAACGTGCCGACTTTGGATGAACGTCACCTGTGTAAAAGAGCAGGTCCACCGACCGTAGTAAAATGGTCTGCGTGCACTCTAGTTTGGAAAGAGTTCAGTCCAGTGTTGGCCGGTTCTTGACTTTTACAAAGAACCCCCGGTTCTGGTTCTAAACATTAAATTAGACCAATTCCAGTTCCACACAAGAGAGTTATTGTTAAAGTCCTGCGATTAGGGGGCGAGAACGACCAGTTTCGGCATAATAGGGCATCAAAGGTGTAAGTGGGAATGAAAATTTTGGAAAGCAAAATAACTGGGACCCAAACTAAAACAATTTTGGTGGTAAATTGAGTTTCATCATGTCTTTTCATTTTCGTGAGCGCCTCCGTTGCTTCTACATATATTTTCATTGCTCCTACCTGTATAATTACTATAATTGCTCTCAAACCTTGTGCATTAAGTGCTGAGTTTCAACATTTCATACTGAGATTCAATAAAATTTTCACACTTTACAAGGCTTAGTTTTTTCACAAGGGCTTCACAAGGCTTAGTTTTTTCTTTTCCCAATTAAAGACTGCTTCTCATTGGTTGGTCATAATGATTTGCCCTTTTGAAACCTATTTGAACAGCTTCTCACCTTACACCTTAAGGTCCAAATTTTCTTCATTAGGGATGGGGCTGCAGAAACAATTAACATACGAGGTATCTCCTCGGATGTGATGTAAAGAGACATAGGGGCCCATATATGACAAGTTGGCCGTGATGCTCTAATAAAGCATGAGACTACGGAATGACTTAATTGTATGATCTCATTGTTATTAGGTCTCACATTTTGAGGAATGTTTCATAGGTGTTACTAATATTATATTTTGTGTGGATTATGTGAGGTAGAATTGTTTTTGGGTGGAACTTCACGGAAACGTTTCTTATTTTGACTCATGCACCTACAACACTTGGACTTCTTTTAGTTATGGAAGATAGGCACTTTATATGGTTGAGACTTGAGTCACTCCATCCTAGAACTTTACAAGAAAGGACTTCTTAAACATCTTAGGAACTTGAGGAACCAAAGCATGTAGGAGGAAGGAGATCACAAATAAATAGGTTGGTGCGGGGTTCTGGGAACGGAGAAGAGGTCAATCCCTTAGCTATCAAGTAAACCCTACTCAAGATATAAAAATAACATGCTTGCATCTCTTTGTAAAGCAATTTTTGTGATTGACTTTGGTTTATAGTTCTATAATTGGTTATAGCCCATTCTCTCCCTCTTAAGATACAAATGGGGGCAACAACCCAATGTCCCATACAAATATTTATTGACAATACTCATGTCCCCAAAATTTTAATAATTTGAGAAAAAAAAAAAGGATTTTTTTTTAAAGAAAAAAAATTTGCAACTTTCACAAAATCATTTTTTTTAAAAAAAGCAATGTTGGTGATGACTGATGACTTTTAAAGAATAGCTATTAGTGGTGTTTTTTATTAGTATATTCAAATGTAACAAATAGTGTAATCTCTTTAAAGTCCTTCTTGAATAACAATGCACACTTGCGGGGCCCTTAAAATCAACATGGAGAGTGTAACGTCAAATGAATTCCCAACTGCTTATTTTTGTGTTGTTGTGGTTAGTTGTAAGATTTATGCTATATGTTTAATGTAATGGTTGAAGAAAAATATGTATGTTTTGTTGAGTCTAATTTGGTGGGGTTGAAAAGAATTATGAAACGTCACCAATTTTTATTATGCATGGCAACATGTCAAATGTTTCAAAGAGCATGCATGTGCAAATTGTTGCAACTAAATTTGCTAAGGTTGAGGTTATGTAACTTTTAGGTATACAAACTCAAGTTGCAACTTAAAAACCACATAGTCAAAGCCCAATTTGTTAAAGGTTTTTTTTGTTGTCAATGACAACTTACCTATGGATAATGAAAACTTGTAGATGTTGTGATATATTATTTGCAAAATAAAACAAGCATGTGCTAATGATTTGTGCTGATGATTTATTCTATGAAAAGATCTTATCAAATGCAACAAGCTTAATGGGATCAATCCTATGAATACCCACATTAAATCTACACATCCAAGGTTATTTGCTCATATTTACTATCAAAATGAATCATAGTCCATAGAAAGGGAAAAAATGATTTGGGCCAACTAAGTGTGTAATCATGATTTTCTTGGTGTCACAAATATTTATAAAAAAAAGGTGATGAAGCATAACAACACTTTGTTGAAGGTTTGGTGTTGTATTTTTTTAAAGGGTATAGGGCCTTTTCCATTTGTGAAAATAAAGGGTAGTGTTGATGTTGATTATAAAGGTTAATGTTGCTTCCATAATGTTTGCATGGTGTCTTTTTTTCTTGCCTTGTTTTGGTGGAAAAAATGCTTGTTGCAATGGTCACAAAAACCATGAAATTGAATGTGTTGTTGCATCTTCCATTTACAATAATTGTGTTTACCAATTTTGATCTCTAGATGTCCAAACGCATCATGGACACATTTGCCATAATAATTCTTAAACCCCTATGCATGCTATATTGGTTTATTTGAAGTTAATGAGACCACAAAGCTTTCCATGGTTGGGTAGTTACAACATATTTTATTTGAAAAATGTGATTTGATGCATCATTTGATTATTTTTGTGAAAGATGAAGGGATCAACTTGATGTTTATGGTGATAACATTACATTCCATTATTGATTGTCATCTTTTGAAACTTTGACAAGTTTATAAAGTATGTGTTTTGGTCACATTATGTTTAATGCCTACCAATATGTTACAAATGATGAAAAGGCGACTATGGGTTTGAAACATATCAATGTGAAGGCTACGCAGGGTAGTTTATAGAAGACAATCACATGGACAAAATAATCAAGAAAGGGAAAATGGAATGGGAGAAATCTTATGTTGAAAAGGTGTTACAACCTTGAAAACTCAAACCCTAATGGAAACTAAATTTGCTAGTAGATTTTTCTATTTCTCAAAAGTTTGTGATCTCCATTAAGTTCACAATACGTTCACCATTATGCTTAATCCTCCGTTCACATTTTTGTGAACTATTGATAATTATGTGGGGTGTGGGGATTGTATTTTAAATATGATGCAAATGTAGTAGTCTCTTTTCTAATGATGGTCTTTGAAGTATTAAACCATATTGTCCAAGTATGTGCAACATTATTTGGTGGATCTAATAATTTTATTGCATAGGACAATAACATGTTTAATGTCGGTGCACTTATGGAAGAGTGTTTGTGTGCATTTGTTGTTGGGGAATTATATTTGTTTAGGAGGTTATTTATAACTCTTGTTGCATGTGTTGATCCTCTACTTTGGTGATGTAATCATGAAAATCAATTTTCAAATATTGATTTCCTTATCAAACGATTTTAGGAATTTTGAGATCACAAATTGAAATTGAATGTATGTTCAATCTTGTTGGTGTGTTAACAATTTTAAAATACTACAAGTTAGAAGTGGAAACTTTAGATTACATCATTATTATGGTGAAAAAGTGGCCCCAAGACATTCATTTGAATTTTTTATAAAATATGAATGTAATGAACTTTATGAAAGTTGACAATTTATTGATTAAAGAAAATTATGATTTGATTGAAAAATCAAGTTATTTTGACCAATTCGAGATTGACAATGATTAGGTTTGACAAGGTGAGATCACAATTTTTTTGCTATTTTTTAAAGGTTATTAGAATCCCAAATTTGAAGGACAATTTGCATTTGAAAAAAATTAATCATTGTGTTCATGCAAGGTTTATTATTGGGATTCATCAACAATAAGGATGATGGGCCTTTGATTGTGTTGTGTGGGATTGTGTTTTATGTGGGATGTAGTTGGGGTCAGAAGCTTATGTTATACGTGAGGAATAGAATTGGGATTTAAGCCCCCCACAAATTATTGATTTTGCAAAAAATTATGGTTTTGTAAGGCAAGTGTATGATTACAAAAATCAATTCCAAACATCCAATTTCATCCCCAACCTTAGTACATGTCATGTAGTTAGTTTGAGTTCAAAAATTAACAAATCCATACCTACCAAACAAAAAAATGAAAATGAATACATATCCATCTTCACAAATACATTGCTATTTATTTATCCATATCCTTTTGTTCTATATTTTTTAAAAACATGTCAATATGTGCAAAAGGCTATCGTCAAAACTCCAAAATTGAAATGAATGTGATGCTCAAAGATTGAAATTGCCAAAAACTATAGCCAAATGTGAAGTGTTTGAAAAGCCAAATGTGCAAATGATTCTCAAATGGGTTGCAATGTTACCAACACAAATGTGGGAAGACAATGTGAACATTATGAAAGCCAAAGGTCTAGTTGAAAGTCTTGCATTTGAAGCCCGAGTGCAAATGATTATCAATGTTAAGGCCAAAAACATAACACATATAAACCCAATGCACATATATGTGATGCAATGATTGAGGACAAAGACCACGTCTCCCAAAAACACAATGTGCATAAACATGGTAAACATAGAAGTTCCACCTTTCCAAAAACAAAATGCATATAAACATACCTCAAGTTGAAGACTTTCAATGATTGAAATTATTTCAAAAACTGCCAAAAGTTGCAAACACACCAATCTTTTACCAAAAAAAAACCTTATGACAACAACAAAAGAAACTTGAATTTTATTATTGCTAAAAAAAGGCACATAGAAAGAAATTAAAACCCTAAACCTTAATGAAAACTCCATATGTGAGCCTTAAACCCTAACTATTGGATATGCATATGTATAATTCTACCTGTCCATATTTGGGCCTTTAATAATAGTAGCATGTGGATATGAATATTAATAGTTGGATTTAGCATGTGAATATACATAATTATTAGTTATTTCTTGAATGACTTTTGTTGGATATATAGTTTAAAATATTGAAAAAAAAATTAGATTCAAGATATGGTTGCATACATATTTAATTATTATCAAATTCATATCTAGATTTTTCCATATATCTAGCCAACATTAATATGAACCCCACCATACCAAACCACCACTAACAACCATTTGGAAATGCTGAATAAAACAAAAAAATATGTTTTACTCATGACTAACCCTAAACCCAAAATAATATTTCAAATGATGACTATATATCAAAAACCCTAAAATTTAAACTAATATTTTTTTTTCCTAGTTACATAGACCAAAGGCCTTTTTATCCAAGTGCTCATGTGAAATTTAGGCAAAAAATTGCATTTTTGTGTTCCTTTTTAGTACCTTGTGTTCCTTCATCAGTGCCATGTTGATTTTTCTTTTGGTTTCAATACTACATGTGAATATTATTTCCATAATATTTACATTTCAAAAAATGTATCTTAAAAAAAATAAAAATGATAAAACATAAATTTTTCATTTTGTCAACACATAATTTATGTTTTTGAAAACCAAAACCATCACACAAGTTATATTCTACCATTTGAGTGTGATCACAATCAATTGAGCCAAAACCCGTGTTGAACAACCACTAAAGTTGCTAACTTTGTTACATATTATATTGATGTGGTGTTATTTTAATGCTAGGGTAATCATTGTATTAAATAATATGAATGTTGAGTAATTTGAATTAAAAATTTATTTAATTTAATTTTGGGTTTTGGGTTTAAAAAAAAAGATTTTTGAACTTGAATAATAGTTGCGTTATAAGTAACCAAATTAACAAAGGATTAAGATAATTTTTTTTTTAATGAAAACATTTTGATGGTAAGAAAATTAAATCATAATAACTTGCTACCCATATTTAATAAACTATTCATAGTTTAAAAGTTATGAAAATTTAAAATTTTTAAAATTCAAAATATGTTTTAAAATCTCAAAATTTCAAGAGTCTTTACTACATGTAATTGGGTGTAATGTACATGACATATATAACAAACTTGTAACTTATAATACAAAAAATTAAAATCTAAGCTAATTAACATATTTTGGTATGATTTTGAGATTATGATAATTAAAAAAAAAGAAAAAATCAACACAAAAAATTCATATTTAATATTCAACAATGACTAGCACAAAACACATGACATATTGAGACAACTATATTCATTTCTAATAATAGATTGAAAAATAGATTAATTTTTTTTTTCATATAAAAAAATGAAACTTAGGCTGAAAAAAATTCATAATCCTATTATAAAATAGTCCCATTGGCTCCTACTAGCACATTTTGACCCATCCTTGAAAGATTCATTCTCCAAATGTTACAATTGAAAAAAAAAAGTGTATTACTTGGGCTTGGGTATCTTAGTATGGCTTAAGTAGATGGATGGTTCTACTTAGGGAAATGGGTTGGGGTTAGGATGGGATGAGAAAGGGTTGGGGATGATAGGTAGATGTGTAATAAAGAGAGGATTGGAACTCAGGAGATGAAAAAGGTGAGGCTAAAAAATCAACTATTACGTTTTGATAAAACTCAATTGAGAACTGCAAGTTCCAATCTTGGATTATTTAAGGAAACATTAGTACACATAAGATTTTATTTTTGTATGTTTTACTATTAAAACTATAAATAATAAATCTTTTTCTTGGATCAATCATATTTATTGAAAATTCCAATAATGTCCCCAATTTTCCAAAAGCTACAAATTAAGCCACAAAGTAATGATATATATACAATTACATTCTCCATATGATTAAGTGTGCACTTTGGGATATTTACAAAAAAAACAAATTGAAAATGCTCTTTGGATATAACCAAGTTTCAATACCCTATGGTTTTAAGTTTTAAGGTACAAATTGAATTAAATTTTTTTAATACCCTTCTCATGTTCCAAATGCTACAAGGGCAATTCAACTTGTTCAAAATTCTATGGAAAACTTGTTGAAATCTTTAATTGAAAATTAGCCTCAAACTTGCATATCCAAAACCCAAACTTGTTGAAATCTTGTATTGAAAATTAGCCTCAAACTTGCATATCCAAAACCCAAACTTGTTTAACTGGGAGAGCAAAAGTAGGTAGGGTTTAGGATTTAGGGTTTAAGGTTTAATGCATTAAAACATCAAGCAACACATCTGGAAGTGCTTGTGCACCACCATCCACAAAACCTGCACAAGACACATGATGCAGTTTAAATATATCACTAGAAGGACATGGGTGGTAGGAGTTACTTCAAAGGCTCCACTTCAACTCATGGCTCCTTCCTATCAAGCCCAAGAAAATTTCCAATTTTTTCTGCAACATCAACAACCTGCCACACACATAGGAATAGTCAAAGTTATCATCAAATTAGCCAAAGTCATGAGATTAGCCAAACAAGAGAAACATGAATCCAGTGTGCAATCAACTACCACTATTCTTCACACTTTCCCAACACCTTGATTTCGAGACATCAGAACTATGTGATATGATCATGCAAATATCCATCCAGACAAGTTTCTAGAGAAATTCCTTGATGATGGAAAATATGTCTGAAACCCTGTCTGAATTTATTTTATCTAAGTTATGATGTTGACAAAAGCTCTGAAAGTAGTTTTGAGAAGCCTCAATGATATTTTAGTGAAGAACATTACATCAGAAAAAAGGAAATCATGATCATAAATGTCCTCAATTTCATGATCCACAGACTTGGCCAAAATTCCACATAATCCCGGTAGCAAATATCACTCATTCCCACCTGCAGGCTATCAGATTGCACCAATAAAAGTGAGTTCAAAATAGCCCCAGACAGATTTTGATTGAAGGCTCAAGTTTCTACTGTTGTCAGTGGAACATATTAACCAAGTGAAGGGTCCTTTAAAGCTCATCTCCTGCATGTTGAAAAATAGCTCTAACAATTCCCTGGCACAAAACTTGGAGATCATACAATTGAACTCTAACATGGTTTATTCAAAACCTCAATTACCAATGCATTCTAATACTTTTGAGCTCAACACTTCTGTAGCAACATCCTGGACTCACTATCCGAAAGCTTAGAATTAAGATTTGTAGGTCGTGCATAGTTACACACATTGTTTCCCAGGCATAGACTCCAAAGATCCTTGAATGCCCAAATGCATGCAGAACTGCGTCAGCACTGAACATTCCTAATGTTCATCTGTAAACATGGAAGTAGGTTCATCTAGAAACTTCAAGAATGATGATATGTTTACATATCAGATCACTGATGATCTTCAAAGCAGATGATGAAAGTTTTACAAGAGACAATTGGGTTTGTTCTTTGAACCTTCAATAAGGTTGAAATGTGTACCAGTGTTGCTTCTGCGCTGTGAAAAGACAATTGGATCTAGCCCTACATCCGACTCAGGAAGGCTTGCAACTTCCAACACCACTTGGATTGGGTGCAAACCCAAAGTGCTCTGTGCAACAATCTCTCAGCACAGTCTGGAAAACCAACGGCAAAGCCACCATGGACAGGACATTGAATTTCAGCTGCTTATCCTCCAGTGATGGGATGTAGGCATTTGAGATTGATCATGACACAGGAAGTTCTCAAGATTCTCAGGAGACCCACCCAGCTCGTCTTGGAATGCTTTTTGGGAGCTTCATCCACAAATGGACTGAATTGGGGGGAGGGTCTCCAATCCATCCAATTGGTTCATTGACATTTCAAAGGTTCATCCAAAATGGAATCCAAATTGGACTGGTTTTGGGAGTTTCATCCACAGAAGGAGTGAATGGGGGGATGGTTTGTTTTTTCCATCCATCTTCTAAGGTTTGGCTAAAAGCTAGTGAGTTTTAGGGTTTATGAGGAGGAGTACTCAGTCTGAAGAGGGTTCTTCGGGATCCGTCCCGACAGAGTGTGGATCCCGAGTTGCGTTGTTTCCATTGCAATTTCGTCAGTGAGTCTGTCAGAATTTGTTTCTGATTTTCTCGCTATATTTGAGAAACCTGATTTTTGACGTTTCTTTAGGTTCTTGCGGTTTTCGTGATCGAGATGTTTTGCAATTTTTGATTTTTTTCCATTTTTTTCTTTGGGGGATTTTTCTTTGACGATGTCTAACGCGGAAACGGATCCGGATGTGTGGGGCAACAATGCTGTCTCGGCCTTGGATTTTTTGAAGGAAAAAAAGGAAGAGGAGGAGCTTGTGGACAACCTCACTGCACCGTTATCTGATCTGCCGAGAGTAGATTGCGCATTTGCTTATGGCTCTGGTGTCTTTCCGCAGCCTGATAACAATCACACCTCTCCTACAAAAGAGGTGAGGGCTTTCTTTTTTTCTTCCTTCCTTCGTCCTTTTGTGCTTTTCTTTTTCTGCTTCAGAAATCACTCACTGCCTACTCTAAACCCTAAACCCTACTTGTTCATTATGAGACCCAAACAAAACTTGATTTGCTCTTGATCAAGAACCAATTTTCTTGATCAGCTGTAGAATCTCATTTTACATACAAGAAGCATCACAATTGTTGTCAGATTTCTTTCCACAGAATCACATCTGAGAGCGTCCATGTATCTATCATCTGACTCCAACATTTTGATGATTGTGAGCAGGTACCCATGGTGGATTATATCTTAGGGGTTTCATCACCTGTTGAATGGCACTCACAGGTTGTGCTCTCTTTCTCATTTTCTGAAGAACATTGCAATTGTTGTTTCTTCTGCTCCAAAAGCTATGCTGATAAGTATCGGAATTCTTTGCTAATCCTGATTTTTGCCTGTGATAATGTCTCTCATATGGACAAACCCATCTAAGGATCTGAATAGAATCTTATGAATCCAGCAAAAACCTAGTAGAGTGGAGGGAAGAAGAGTAGTGTTGCAAGTGAAAGAAAGGAAATGAATGAGGCTGCCTGAAGCACTCCTGTCTGTTAAATATTTGAGTGAGTTGAAGAGATGGTAGAAAACATTTCTTTCTTGAATGAAAGATTTGCTTTGAATTGAGCTTGCTCTCTGCTGTGTGATTCTCTGTTTGTGAGACTAGTGATGCTGATTTTGACAATTTCATATGCTGGAATTGCAGAATATCCAGCTGCATCCAAATCACTATTCATCATGGCTGGCCTATTTTGGAGGCGACTTTGTCTGTGATTCCATCTGACCCAGAAACTTTGTCAATTTCATAGTGCATTTTTAGACAGTGAAAATTGTTAACCTAATATTGGAAGCTCTAATTCATTAGTTGAAGAGTTAGATTCTGTACATATGTATCATTGTTACCAAAGACTTAAGAATTTTGCTTCACTAGATTGCACTGGGAATCAGATTTTGTGTTCAGTATATCCTGAGAGGGGAACTGCAGGTGACCAGTGTTGCAGAGAATGTGGGTGTTGGTGTTCACTTCAATGCATTTGTGCCATGGCACAACAAGGTGCTGTCTGCTAAACATATATATAAGCCAACTCCATTTGTGGAAAGGTTGTATTATGGAGAAGCATTGTACTTGTTGATAAATATAACTGTGAAAGTTGTCTATTCTTGCACTTTTGGTGCAGAGAGACATGCCATTCTGATTTACATTGCTGTTTCAGATTTCTCCGGCTTCACATGTATTTTTTATCTATAGGCTCTGGACATATGCCTTTTCAGTCTCAGGCATTTTGTCATCTCTTAACTAATATGTGAATTTAGGGTGGTGATAATAATGTGGAGGTTGGTGTGGCAGACAATAAAATATGGGGTGATTGGTACTGAGACACTCTTGCGAGATGTGTCAACTTGGCAAAGACTATACATAAGTGGACGCCTTCAGAAGCCTGTAGGTCAGCGTTTGCCTAAGCAATGACAGTTACGAGAGTTGACTGTCCTGTTCACCTATCTATTACTTTCTGTCCTCTTTATCTGTCTCCAGGATGACTGAATCTGATCCTGCCACTCTTGTGGGTATGGGATGAGGTTGACTCACAAGCCTCCAGGAATTTCAACTCTTGTTTTTCCTCAAACCTATACACTTCACTCCATATAAAATTTGTAGTTTTTGTGTTTGGAAAGCTTATCCACATCATATATATTGTTTTACAATTACACCTGTTTCCTTGTGCTGTTTGCTGTAAAAGCCAAGAAAGGAAACTCATGACAATAATCTCAATTTGACTTCATACTTCCAGGCTCAACTTTTCATAAGACTTTTGGGAAGAAGGTTTGAGTGGTGTGAACTTTGGGTTCTATTGTTATTTGCAGGTGCGTTATTTGGTTGACCACATTCGTTTGAAAGAGCTAAATGAGTCTAACTTACAATCCGCTCTCTGTGCTGCCTTGCTTCTTTTGCCATCAGAGTTTTCAGAGGTAAGATAGCTATCCCTATTCTTCAAGCATGTTGATGTTTCTTGGTATTAACTTTTTTGGAAGTATTGGATCCAAAATCTGAATTTGGGTGCCTGTTATTTGGGGTTCAGCAGCATATAGTTTGACTCCTTCTGGTGCCTGCAAATTGATTTGCAACGTTGGGCCACTTACTGTCAATCATTATGTGTTTATATGTTGTGTATGGGAGTGCCTTTTGCAGGAGGATTTGTATGCCACCATTTGTGGGCTCTCATACACAGGTGATGTGCGTATGTTTTTTGCGGAAGACAAAAATAAGGTTTGACATTGGTTGAAATGGGTCACTCTTATTGTCACTTGATATGTTATCCTCTGAGCAGCAGCTGCACAAGCACTTTTGTCCAAGATTTGTGCCAAAAGACCTCTGTAGAATTTAAGTTGGGTTAACATGGAGCATTTATGATGGGTGTCTTGATTAGGTTCGTAAAATAGTTCAAGGCAGCGCCTCCAAATTTCAGGACTTGTACAGAGGCTCAATCAGCAATGTTGCCTCCACTGGCACACTACAACTACCCACAGTTTTTGGAGCAGACCTACAGTCAAGAGTTTTCCAGGTTGTTTCAGGTGGCTCAGGTTTCTGAAACACACTGTTCAGTATTGGACTGTTGTATTGCTGGATAATAACAGCTGACTAAACAGCACTTAATGTGATGCTACTCCTTAATGATTCTTTGATGCAAACATTTATTGATAATTTGGTGCTTTTTCCTGTGAGGACACCAATTGATGCTGGTCTTTTGCACAGGACGATAGCATGTCATCAAGATCATCATTGTTGAGCTCACTACCTTCATCCATCATGCAACAGCTAGCCTACCGAACAGGCACCAAATTTGATTCTACCACAGCTGGTACAAAATCTCTCTTTGCCAAACTGTGTACAGGTCCACTGAGTAGCCCCATTACACTATAGAGTGTCTTAGGTCCCTGAGTTGTTTCTGGATACTATATAGTATATGTCAGTGACCTGAATGTATCATGTTGTATACCTGGACATCAGAATAGTGAGGCATTTCTTTTCCTTGATGACACTGCATAGAATGTAATGGTGTCTGTCAAACAAGGATCACAGAGTAGTACAGACTAAAGAGAGACTTGCCAGGGCATTGAAGTTTGATGAATCTCAATTGGAGGCAGGACAATAGATGTGAGTGACTTGAGAATGAACATGTGTAAGGTTGATAAGGCCAGTATTTGGGCTGGTATTCTCTCAGGATACAGTGAAATTTCAGAGGCTGTTGTATGCTCGAAAGAGGGTCATGCAAAAATGGTGCGTCGGGCCATCAGTAGTGTAGTAAGGGCATCGAGCTTCAGGCAGATGGTGTCAGGATTTTTGGCTGCTGGAGGCATAAATGCTGGGCAATATGTTGCCCAAAAAGTCATAAAGGCTTGGCGCTCACGGCAATAATGCTGCATGTCCCATATGAAGGACATTTTCCAGCAGATATCTTCCAGACACATTTGAAGCATTGGTTATGTGTCTGGCTGGTATGTCATTGGTCCATCAATTGTTACAGGGGACATTTTGGGGCAAAACTCATGGAGGTCAGCTTAAGCTGTCTGATGTTGTTCAACCCTTGAGTTAGGATCCTGGTGCACATGTGAAAACTTCAGAATATATCAGAGCTATATGTAGAGAAAGGAGTGCCATCTGAAAGTATCTTGTAAGCAATTGTCTTCAGCTTGACTTTAAGAGTTAGAAAATATTGAGACATAGTGGTTAAGCTTCGAATGGATGCTTTATTAGCAGTTTGTGAAATGCCCTTACTAATGGAACCAAGAGTTCCTGATGCACAGAGTTTATCTGGTTGGGCTCCTGTAGCTTATCCACCTTTGGCAATGCAAGACACTTTCAAGCATAGAGTTCTTCAGGGCTTGCGATCTCTTCTGGAGGTTTACTATTTCCATTTGTTTCAGTTCCAGAATCTCAATAGAATGGTTAGTCGAATGGTCTTCCACTATGCATGCAAAGCTTTGCAAATGCTGATGTCAAGATGTTAAGACTGCTTTATGTATCTGTAATTTGTCCATAGTACAGAGGCTTTGCAGCAGCCTCAACCAAATTCCTGATCCAGAAACCAGATCCAGAAACCAGATCAATAGTCACCCTAAAAAGTGCCCAGCTTCTAACAGAACCTACAAGACTGGCACCATCAACCAGCTGCTCAGCAATAACAGATATCACTTGCACCACATGGTCACCACCAGCAAAACTGCTACAGCATAACCAAAGACACCATCTTTCGCAAAGGAAGAACTTGTTTAATTCATGTATCTTGTGACAAAACCACAAGAATGCATAAGTTCATACACATCGAAAAGAGCCAGCTCCACTTCAAAGCAAAGGAATGTCAGCAAACTGTAGCATTTCAATTGAGTGTTATAACTCAAGAATGCATCACAAAACCCATCATTAAGCTGAGACAAGTTATTGGCAATGTCCTGAAAAGAAATGATCACATGTCTTGCAATTGCACTTGTGTGGAAAGGAAAGAGGGAGAGGGTGCAAGAATATCACTCAGCAGGAATTAATTCTTAAACGGTGCAACAACAATACCCTAATTCAAGCTGATTCAGAGAAACTCACAAAGAACACAAGAAATCACAGTACATAACAGGAAAAAAACCCAGCAAAATATAACATGTCAATTGAACCTCTTAACTCAAAAAAAATTGAAAAAACTGTTCTGTAGGTTGTGAACCAATTCTGAGCTCCCTCAAGAAGCTGCAAAGGAGTTCATCACTTTCTGCAATCTCCATGGAAACCTTTGGAATTCAGCAGCAAGATCTTTTCACTACTTCACACAGCATTCACTGTCCCCTACCTCCTCGTCCTCCCCAAAAAATATTTAGGCAGTAAGAATAACAGCACCGCCAGCTTCCTTGATCTTCTTCTCAGCAAGCTTGGAGAAAAACTTGGCCTTCACTACTATCGCTTGTCCGGGTAAGTCTCCCTTGCCGAGAACCTTGAAGAAGCCGTGCTGCGTCACGTCCAAGAGAGGCGCCGCCTTCTCTCCATCCGCCTTCTCCCTTATTGCTTCAGGAACCAGCGACCACAGTTTGTCGACGTTCACAATGGGACAGTGATACTTGTTCATGCTCTTGTGGAAGTATCTCATTCCCACTTTGCCGAAGTAACCCGGATGGTATTTGTCGAACAAAATCCTGTGGTGGTGCATACCTCCCGCGTTTCCTCGTCCTCCCGGATGTTTCCTGTGCTTGCCAACGCGACCATGACCGGCTGATACATGACCTCTTTTCTTGCGATTCTTCTTCAGCCGTGTCGTCATGACACACAGCCGCAGATAGATCAAGCGTGTCTGTAGAACCCCCGCACGGCTCCGCACAAGAAGCAATCAAACAAGAGAACTCTCGACGAACCAAAACAGCCCTTTTGGTAAGTGCCAGACCCTAACTCCGCGGCTCTGCGCACAAAAAACAGTAAAAAGATGAGCTCAGGATTCAGAAACACTGCCGTCTTCGTGAGCGTCAAACCCTAAATTCTAATCTTACGGTTCACATCGTCGGGATCACACGCGGTACATCTAAACCGTACAGTGGGTTTCCCCCTTCTATTATCCATGATGATCCCTCCATGGAAATTCTGGGGTTAAAATTTTTGACCAAATAATTTTGATTTGATTTTTTTTGGGGGATATTCAGTTTTTAGTATTTCAATTCTATCTGTAACCAAATTTGACTTTTTTTGGGGAATGTATTCTTTTTGCTGTAAATAACCCTCATTTATGTTTTTAAAAAAAAGGGATTCACAACTTCAAAGTTCAAACTTCACTTGTCAAATTTTTTTAATGAAGCAATATTATTACTTAATGTTTGATTTGTGATTTTAGTGGTTTAGAAATTGTTGGATTTTATGGGTATATTATTTTAAAATTTTCAATCACTTTTTAACAATGGTTCTAAAACTCAATTTCATTGAAATTTGGTCAAATTTTGTCTTCACTTATTATTATTGTTTGTTATCATTATTTGAGCTCCATGCTGCTGTGCACTACCAGGGATGATCAATGATTTTATTTCTTTCAAATGTTTTTATATATTTATGTCAATGTCAGGTTTAATTTAAATTAATATACATTTCATGAAAAATACACATGTTAATTTGTTTTTTTATATTCATGTTGGTGGATAGGAAAAAAAAAAGTGAGGTAGTTATAAAATGGAGATAGTTATTAAGAAAGGTGGGAAATAATTATGATGAAAGTTAATAGGAAAAAGAGGTAGGTATAAAGAAAGAAATGAAATAGTTAGGCTTGAAAATGAGATAGTTATTACTAAAATTGTCTTTGAAATAGTCTATGGATGACCATATGAAGGGTTCCAAAATTCCCCCATGTACCAATTCTAATTAGGTATTGCACCTTGCAAAATTACCTATCCGTGTCAGGGTAAAGGTAAATGATCAAACATTACCTTGTCCAAAGGCTTAGATTCGAGTAATTAATCTTTCATTGAACCTAAAGGTATTTACTGCAAACCATATAACCGGGTTAATAAGTAGGGTAAAAGGTAGGGTAAATCAGATTATGTATAATATATGTACAAATGTGGCACCATCCAACACCGTGAGTAGTACAATCAAAGGCATCTGGCAAATGGTAGTAGAATTGGCGGAAGAATTGGCTCAAAAAATATATGGTAAGAATCTTGTTCATAGGATTTAATGCAATTAAGGAAAAAAAATGAAATTTTAAAAAAAATTTAATTAGTCACCACAATTTGAACAAATCCATAAGAAATAAGTTCAGATAAATGTGATGATTTTGGCATATATACCCTGTATTTACCCGCTTGGAAGACAATTGGGTACCCCTCCCCTGGGTAAAAGCTAAACCTCATTCGACTAAAAGAATTGGTTAGCATTTTTGCGGTGTACATATATGGAGGGTGCCTTAACCCTCATTAAAATTTCCGCCTCAGCAAAGGAGCCACCTTAGGTGGAAGGCTCCTAAAAAATGAGGTTCATTGAGATGAAATACTTACCCACTAACATTGGTCATCACTTCATGGTGTGTGCCATGGTTTGATGGGTTCTTTTCTCATCTCATTAGTGCACTTGCAACAACAGGACAACCTTGAGCAAAAACTGGACTATAAATTGACAAAATCATAATTTGCACTACTCTCCACAAACAAACAGGTTTTTTCTGGGGTCACATGAGGCCGAAAATCATCTTTTCTTCTTGAAGAGACGTTTTTGGGCAACACAACAAGTTCCAAACTTGCAATGCAGGAGAACCTATGGCAAGCAACAAGATGAAGTACCTTTTCACCTAGATAAAGGTAAGTGCTCTATTGTTGAATGACCTTAGAACAGTAGATAGTCAATCTTATATATTAATTCACTACGTCCCTGACGGAGCTCGGGTTTCAGGCTGACCGGGCCCGGCGCTAATTGGAGGGCGGAATTTCCTGTTCCCAGTCTGTGGGCAAAGCTATTGGAGGAAATTAGGTTACGACATTCTAGCGTGGAACGGAGACCCGGGATAGCCGACGTGAAGAACGGGGTGACGGGCCGGGTCCGGTCCGGACTGTGTGTGACGGAGCTCGGCAACTTTTGCTCCAGAGAACACCCACTGAGGGAAGTTATCAGCAGTCACTTTTCGGAAAGTTTTTGGTATGGTCGTTGCTGAT
>Ga0116231_10000363_pt1 | contig 74540 bp, 66 predicted proteins | sample S1TSphgellanicum_2_FD_89695 | JGI IMG/M metagenome (GOLD analysis project Ga0116231, IMG submission 89695) | Host-associated microbial communities from peat moss isolated from Minnesota, USA - S1T2_Fd - Sphagnum magellanicum MG | ecosystem: Host-associated > Plants > Peat moss > Unclassified...
TAGAGGAACGTGTTTTCAGAAATTTTCAAAACTTTTGGGAACCAAGGTTCAAAATGTCAGAACTGGGGTTTTGGGTTTTCTCACGTCGGGTAAGGGAGTAAATACGCGGACTGATAACCTGAGGGTACACATGGCTGGTTTTGATACCCGCACAACGTCGGTCGAGACCACTGCGCGTTCGGGGTGGTTGGAGTGGCGTAGCCATGGGTGTCCGAAGGTCACGAGTACCACTAGTTTGTCTTGATTTTTGTCAATGTTTAGTTGCATAGAACTTTAATTTGATTCATGGGTTCCACAATGATTTTGTTATTTTGGTCCATGGTTTCAATGATGGGTGTAAAGATTGATGATATTTTCGTCTTAACTCATGTGTTCTCAAGAGTTTTTTTAGCATCATTTGTTGGTGGTCTATTTCCTTTGATTGGTGTCTTGTGAGTTGGAGAACTAAAAAGGTTGATCACCTCAAGATGTTGAAGTTGAATTAGTCCAACCAACTGTGAATACTCTTTTAAATTGATCCTTTTGCTTGGATTAAGTCCTACATTAGGACCTTGACCAAATTTTTGAAAATCTTGGCTCTCTTCTAAAACAAAGTCATCTCCACAAAGTTTTTCCATGAACAAGCAAATTGTTGGAGTTGATGGACATGTAAATAAACTTTCTTCCAATTATTATCTCACTAGCTAGCCATGAAAAACTCCATCTCCTAATGCATTTAGATCCTTTGCATGTAATGGAACATTGATGTTCTTTTCACCTTAGAAAACTTCAATGGTGTTGTAGCAATCTTCGTTGAATTGTTTCAGTAAATGAAATTTATCTTGATCCTCTAATGACGGGTCCCAATAAGAGGTGTTGTGGCCCATACCTTTGTGGTAGTTAGAATTTTTTTTGTAATCACTGTTGATGGAATTCCATTTATCTTTACACATCTTGCCATTTCTTGGTATCTTGGATCTTGTTCTTGCTTGGAAGTATTTTGCAATCTTGTTCCACTTATGGGCTGTAAGAACCATATTTCTTCGAAGATCCACAATTTGTTTCTAATAGTTTTTTTTTTGTGCTTACAATCAATCAATACAAGAATTTCATCGAAATTCTAGTTGCCATGGTGATGATGTGAACTTCCTTCACTTGCACTCCCTTTCCATCTTCCCCTTGTACCTTCCATCAACAAATGATTTATTGTGTCGTCCATTTCCCTTGCAAATAATTAACAATGTATCTTGAAATCAATGGTCTGCAAAAACTTGTAATAAGGTGTTAAAGAATTTTATTGTAAAAAAAAGGAACTTGAAAGTTGTTGCAAAAAAAATTTGGAAAAAAAATCTTGTAATAAGGTGTTAGAGAATTATATTGCAAAAAAAAATTGAGAAACGAAAATTGTGAAGAACTTACTTGAGATGTGAATTGGCAAGTGTTGCGCACATTTGAGGCATCCCCAAAATTTGGTTCAATGATGGCTAATGAACTTGAGGTGATGGAGGTGATGGTTGAAGTGTGCAAGTGATTTCACAAGAAGAGGCAATGGCAAAATGCACATGCAATCATGTAGGAGGTGTCATGTCAATACGCTATTATATAAGATTCCATGATGTTAGTTTATTGTTGTCATTAAACATTGAAATCTATGATTTATCAAGATTTTTAACACAACATCATTACCTTAATTTCAATACCTTAACACAAAATTAAATTAAATGTTAGTCTACCATGTAAATTGCCATGTCACCTAGTTATTGACATTTTTTGGATGTTTAAATGTTAATATCTATTTACCTTTTCAACAACCCTGCTATCATTGGGTCTAAATGGACCTTAAGTTACATGAACTACCATATCAAATATTGCACCTATTCATACATAATTACAGAGCTTCTACAATTGTTGTTCAATTGATGTTGGACATCATATGTTATAGTTACAATAAACAATCTCTCCAATAATGTGGTTCAAATTTCCTAGGTTTGACCATCACATGGATCCAAACAATTACTATAAGTGTTCTCACTCCTTAAAAATACACTTTCTTCTCACTTTGTTAATTTATAACTGGCACTATTGTAAAGATTCACAAATCATCAACAAACTCTTCTTGTCCAAAGCTTATTATGCAAGCCTTCCCATGAACAAGCCTACACATTTCACGATACACAATTCATGGTAACTTGGTGAAAAACAACACATAAGCAAGAGTTCATTATGTTCACCTTGTTTTCTCATGAGGTGGTGTCCCTTGTAATTTGAAAATGGCTTGTTTATTATTTTGCCTTCTATTCTACCAAATAATACAAATCAAACTTAAATCACTTTTATTTCTGAAAGGAACATGGATATTCTTATTCAAACTTGCTTTTGAACATAAAAACATTTTGGAAAAAATCTCCTTGCATTTGAAGTGGGCTTAATTAATCATCACTTTCACTTAGGCTGTGCTTGCGTTCACAGGGGCAAACCTGTGAAGCCCCTCACGGAAGTACCTTATGCTAGGCATAAAGCATGCATAAACAACCTCATTGTTAATACTAAAATGATGCCTAAAACCACTTAACCCCTAAACATCAGGATGGTGTGAATTTACACCCAATATGGGGCTTTGGGGGTGAATTGCTTGCAATGTGAGTAAAACTCAAAGTGCTGAGGGACAAGGAAGAATACTTACGATTTACAATGAACAAGTCAACAACCCATATGTGAGACTTTTGAGTTTTCTTGTCCCTTTCTTGTCTGGTAACCAGCACCCTCTCGTGCATTACATGGTTCATAACTGTGCATTGAAAAGCCTTGAACAAGAAGTGGTCCAAATTTTAATGAGGTAAGGTTACCTTAACTGAAGGCTAAATACCATTTCCTGCCTTCCTACCTACTCTAGGTAATTATTTGATACCTAACCACTAGCTGGTACATAGGCAGGTAGGAAATCACCAAACTGTGTGTGGATTGAACTAGTTTTTCTTCAGAGAAAATTAGGTTGGAACATTAACGCCATTGACGTCAATCAGTCACAATTTGAAGGAGCAGGTCTTTCAAGGGAATGCTGATGTTTTTTGTTTTCTCGCTGTTCTCAATGTGTTCCTATCAAATTGCACCTAAAAACATCAAGGAGAGCCCTCATTGAATGTTTTAAAAAATTTCATGTATAATGCAGGTTATCAGAGTTTTGTTTGGAGCTTGTAGCTATGGTGAGATGCAAGAGCTGGCAGGAAAGAGGATAAATATTTGAGGACCCCTGATAGTGAAGAGGTGAGATTAAACTTGTTTTTGAATGGGCATAGTATCTTTGAGTTCAATTGTGCATTAATGTGGCAGTTTCTGAAGTTGCTGTGTTGAACTTAAGATGCATGTGTTTTTTCTTTGCAAGGGGGACACAGATTGAGTTTCATATCTTCAGGGAGGCTTTTGAATTGTTTTTTCACAGAAAGATAATGGCACTTCCAGTTTTGACTGAGGTGTGTGGTCTAGCTTGATGACATCCTTTGGTGTCATTCAAAATTTGATTCTCTTCACTCCATTTTTCTCCATCCTGATCAAGCCCTTCTTCCTTGGAGCAGATGGTGGAACTTTTGTATGTCATGAAGGAGCAATTGTTAGCAAGGAAGTACACATTATGTTCAATCCCAATTCCATTTCTAGTGCTATCAGTAATCCTTCTCTTGATCAACAGACACAGGTTGTTGGCTGGGAACAACTGCAATTTTTTCCATATCAGCAACAACAAACCTCATGCAACAAATCTGAAGCTTTCTTGCAACTGGGGTAATAAATTTTGGGGCACACAGACATGTATATACAATGTGCTCTATCTCATCACCAGAAACAACATCAACTGCTTCATTCATGGTGACTGTTATCAGAAACTCAAGGATGAAGAGCAAGAATAAAGGGAATTATGAGTACAACTGAAGAGTTTGTTGCCTGGGAGTTATTGCAGCAACAAACTTGGCCTTTCTGTGTGTTACATAGTGTGCTGCAATAGGTAGATAGTGAGCAGGGGCTGGTTATCTAACCCCATGTCTTCTTCCAGTCTGCACAAGCTTTTTCTTAGTTTGATACCATGGTTTCTGTTTCCTTTACAAAGCCCTCACCTGTCCAGTCCTTGTCTGATGCCAAGCCCTTCTGCACCTTTTGCTTCTTTTCGATTGCCTCTTTCTGCCGCTTCACCAAATCTGCATGGGTTGTAAAGTAGTCCAATGATGCCCTGCATATAAGAAACAAAAAGAATGTACACATCCATGAGTGTTGTTCAAAGAGACAGACAGGCATAGGAGAAGACATTGACACACAAATCAAAGAGTCTGCTATAAGAAAAGCAGTGTACTGTCACACACTTCCTCCTTCAGTAACACTGTCTGGTGGGCAGGCAGGCAGAGAATGATGGATGCTGACTGAAGGCTTGTCACAATGCCCATATAGGACTGACTATCAACAGCAGCAAAAAGAAAGGCTTGTGTCACCAGTTTCTGCTGTAGGAACTTACCCTCGGAAATCTTCAATTGAGGTGAAGCCATGCTTGGACATGAAGGCTTGCAGTTCTGTGCATAAGGATTTCACATGCCCATATCCATGCAGCATCACCCCTGTGCAAACCTGTCAAATGTGAGGATTTTGCTGTGAGGTCATTTTCCAGAATGTTTCAGCACACCATGTGGCAGCACTTTGAAGAAGTAATACTCCAATGCCTTTTCTCCTTCATCCAGACAAAAAAGATGCAACATACCTGAACAGTGTTGGCTCCTAAAAGAATGAACTCTGCAGCATCATTGCCAGTCTCTACTCCACCAATGCCTGAAAGGGATAAATTACTACTGCTGGGAAACTCAGCCTTCATCATCTGAGCAATTGACATGACCTTAGCCAGTGCAATTGGGCGAACTGCCTTTGATGAATAACCACCTGGTGTTGAATACCTGAAAACTCCACACATGCATTGTTCAGGATAGCTGCACTTCACAATTTATCTTGTAAGTATTGAAAAGGGTGTATCTGAACAATCTACGTTACAAAATTGAGCCCCAGAATGACAAAACAACAGTAAAGAGGGTGGGAACACTGCCGATCTTGTCAGACTCCTCAAGGGGGGTTGAATCGTACTATGTTAGATCTATAAATGTCATTGTTACAACAACAAAGAAAGGCCAGAGGAAAGCTCTTATCTACAGTGGAAAGAGCCGCACCCTTCAACACAAGGCTCTGGACGTAAGGTGTCAAGGTTGATACCCATGACACTCATTATTGTGTTGATTGCTGCAATCCCTTCACAGCCCGCCCTTAATGCTGTGCGCGCAGGCTATCCTACCCACCAATGTATACATCCAAAATAGCTGTGATTCTCTATAAAAGATGGGAACAAGGATATAAAGTAGTTCTTTCAGAGATGTATCTTGTGAGGTGATGAACATTGACAACTTAAAGGTGTTCTCTATATCTCCATAATTCCCATGTGAAATGCAACATGCACCAAGGACCAAATGTCAAATACTCCTGCCCTCTTTGATGCAAGATGATCCTCTAGGGGGCAAACACTCTGCATCAGATGTCTAATGGTCTACAATAAGGGCTAAGAGGCATTCTGAAATTTGGGTTCACAGTGATAAAGCAAAAAAAAACAGAATAGTCACATCATGATGAGATAATTTACTCAGTTGCTAATTGCAGGCACACCAAGAAACGTAATCAGAACTATGTAAAAGGATTGGGTGCCCACATGAGTGATGTCTGTAATGTTTGGTGTCATTTTCGCCCAAACAGGTACAGATGCTTTAGCATTGATCCATCCACAGACCTCATCCAATAAAACACAGTCCTGGCCCATTGCTGCCCCCATTTTGCGCTCAGGCATCCCATGCGGACATGAAAAGTTTATCTCCAAAGCATCCTATACAAAAGCCCGAAAGATCTCCCAGTAGGTCAATACCATGTAGACCGGAGTTCAGAGTGCGGATCAGCATTGTATAAAAGTGGGAAAGCCATGGATCAGGAATTTGAAATGAACCAAATCAATTGACATCAGTGGTCAAGGGCATACCACACCCGTAGCTTCAACACGCTCGATAATTTCTTCCCATGAATTGCGGTTATACTCCTCCATTATTGATGCAATGAGAATACGGTCAGGATATTCCTCCTTGAGTTGCTTCAATTCAGCCAGCATTGTCTCAAATGGGCGGTCACTGATCAGTTCAATATTCTCCCAACCAATAACCTCTGCCTTAGTACCAGACACTGCCGTTGCTTTCAACTTTGCATACCTTGGTGTGACATTCACCACCTTCGATGAATCCAGGGAGACCTGAAATTCAACATAAAGTACTGCATGAGGATCCCTAACATGGAAAAATTCTCAAACCATGAATCCAGAGGTCTGAATTCCAACCTCCAGATCTGAATGTTGGTAGAGCTGCAAAGCGGAGTGCAGCAAATAAAAAATAAATTAGGAACTCAGATCAAGAGCAACAAAGCACTGTATGCTTAACGCAGACAATTGCAAAAACAATCCACTACTTGCAGAACTTGATACTAAATTCCCATGATGCTGTTGGCCGTAGAAAAACCATTTGCTCATTTGGTGCTGAAACCCAAACATTGTGAAATGAAAACTCTTCAAGGCGTAAAGGAAAAGAAAGGTTTGTGGAAACTGTACAGTTTTGGCAATGACCGCCCCCCAACCTTCGTCAAAAGCACGTTTCATGACTGTATAGTTGGTGCCAGGTGGTCCTGAGGCAATTACAAAGGGATTTGGAAGCTTCAGACCATTTACTATAACACTCAAATCTGGTCCCTCTGTGCCTGCTGCTGCTTGAACCCTTACCCTTCCACTCCTTTTCATACCATAGCTGCACATAGAAAAGAAAAACAGAAGAGTCAGAAGTCCAGAGACAAGACAACATGACCACATGTTATTATTTTCTCTTTGAGAAAAACCTCACATCCAGGTTACATATAAACCTCCAGTAAACATGATTGATCCACATCTTTGAAGGCAAGTATGCTCTGCTGAATCTCTTGGCTTTGAAGAACTTAGGTTTAGCAACAGAAGAACCTGTTGTGTATAATGTCAACAAAAAAATAGGTTTTTGTTGCAATCGGCAGCTTTCTGTCAAAGAAGAGATGGCTTCTTGGACATGAAAGATAACTCAGAGCTTGGAAGGCTTAGTAGCATTTTGAGTAGAGTACATGCATTCGTTTTGCCATATACCTTGGATTTTTTTTCGTCCCAAGCTCCAAAGAGACGAATGAAGCTTGCTCCAATGCTCCAATTCGCAGCCCATGCATTAAGCCCGCCATAAAAAAAACCCTCGAGAAAGTGACAGAAAATTGTCGCAAATCCAATACCTTGTTGCGAAAGCAAGGAATTCACAGAGAAGCCAAAAAAACAAAAAGAGCAGTTGCAAACTCAGAGGGACAAAACCGAACTCAGTAACAAATTCGAGAAGCAAATTCCAAATCTACAACACTCCAAACCCCAAATTGCCAGTTCTTCTCGAGGAGGAACAAACCCGGATGGAATCAAAACCCTAAAAAACCCTAAACGTGTCGAAAGGAGGATCTACAACACGTGATGTGGCCTCATCAGCTGTCTTCCGATCAAGCTTTCAAAACATCTGTACACAAAGACAGAAGGAAGGAAGAAGTGCAAAGTAGAACAAGGCGAAAAACAACAATGATCACAACAACACAAAAGCTCTAGAGCCCTAAAAATAGAGTATTCTCGGCTGAAAACAACGGAAAACAAATCTCAATCCAGAAAACCGTGAAGACGTGAGTCTCATGAAGTTCTTATGGCCACAAACACGATACAAACGCCAAACACGCAAAACTGCAATAATGAAGTTTTGAGGAAAAAAGGAAAAACAAACACCGAGAGTTCGTGTGGACTTAGAAACTACCTACAGTAGTACAAAAGTGATTCAAACTCAGGCTATAGAAGATGGATCAAACCGCCGAGAAAGAGTAAAAATTGGGCAACTTGATTACACTTTCCTTCACATGTAATCTGCCGCAACTTCTTTCGTCACATTTCTTGCGAAATAATTCTGAAATCCCGCTGTCGTGATGAGATGGCCGATGCAATGATAAGGCACGAACGACAACACAGAACGGGGAGTGAACACTACAACAGAACACGCCACGTGAAGCAGCAATTTCTGCTGGAGTAGATTTACATTAAAAAGATAGATTCTACGATTCCAACCTTAAGATTTACCAAGAACTAGTAGATAATACAGAAAGCACTGCAAAATCCCAGATCTATGATTGATTTCTTGTCTCGTCCTGGGGCCCGTTCGTCTTTACCACAAGTGCTGCATCTTTTAAGTGCTTTGTCGATACTCAGGGCCGGCTTTTTTTTTTTTCCCCTGCCGAAATTTCGGCAAAATGTGAAGCTAAAAATTCTTAAAATTGTGAAAAAGAAATGATCTTGAAGGTTTTCAGTCGTGAAAAGTGAGGAAAAAAAATTGCCACATTCAGTCATTTGATTTTCATTGTGTATCCAAAAATATAGATGGATGATTAAATATCTATACTTTATTTCTGGTTTATAGCCTTATTTGGCTAAATTTTCCTTGTATGATCACCACTTTGGCTACAAACTAAAATTCCTTACAAAAACATTGCACGGAGTCAGGGCCCTCTCTCCTCCTCCTGTTGGCTTAGTACTTTCTGCACATGGAAGCCATATGACTTTACACAAAAGAAAGAAAAGCTAGATAGCTAATAAGGGATAGCATATACCTAAGGCTCACTTTAGACTAGGAGTCACAGCCTCCCCGTTATTTGAGCTACAGGTTGCAAATGCTTCATGGGTTCCCAGGCAGCCCAGCATGGGTTTCCATGCATGGGCAGGTGATGCTTGAAACCTGCCTCCTCTGAAACATGGCAAGTTTCGACTACCATGGGGAGGGGAGGGGAGGGGAGGGAGGGCTGAAGTTAAGGTTTTTACAATGCATGCCAAAATTTAAATCTTTCCGGGAAGCCATTGAACTTTCTTCACGAAGATGGGCCTCCTCTTCAAATTTGTAAATGTTCATTCACTTCCTCCAAATGTTTCTTGGTATTTTGATTGGCGTTTGTTGACATGTGCACATCAAAGCACCGATCTTTCTACGTTTCCCTTACTATGCATGCGTCTCCCTCCATCCATGTCATTTTACACGTGTGTTTATGGGTTTCTTCAATTGTCCTACTTGATTTATCCCCCTCTACCTTCTCCAATAGTTCATGGTTTTTTAACTTACACAACTCTAAAAAATCCTAATTCAGAAATTTTACAACTTTTCATGGTTGTTTACAAGACATTGTTGTGTCACTCACCACATACATTTCTCGAGTTTTTCATCTCCCCATCTAAATATGTATATGTTGGGTTTTTCATATTAGGAAAATTAAATATGTCTATTTATCTTTCATGTTTTAAAAACAATGTGATGCGCCCCCTGGTTCCTTGATAGACTCCCAATGTGAGTTTGAAATGAAAACAACGGAAGAGCAAGGAGTTGAGGCACGCTCCCTAGCTCGTAGCACTTTGAAGGGTAGAGGGGCGTGTTGGAGCTCCGGGATGGGACTAGAAAAAATGACAAGCACTTAATCACTCACTTGGATCTGCACAAAACCAAACAACAAGTTGGTTAGTGCATAGTTGGAACACTTTTGTTGTTAGGACGAGACACATGCAAACTCGGACTCACAAGACTCACCACGACCCGAATTTGGGGGAAGCCACCACCTTCCCCCATATAATATATTGTGTGCCTCTCCGCGGCACCCACATCCGAATGGCTTTTTGTCCCAAGACTCCCAAGGAGGAGTCCCGAAACTGTCCCGGTTTGGACTCCCAAGACTTTGCACGGTCATAACTTTTAGTTCAGACCTCTGATTGGGGTGAGGTCTAAAGCAAACTTATAGCTCTCCTTGAGAGCTTTTCAACGGTGTGTCGCACTTGACCTGCACGCATTGGGGTCGGGTTGATTCCTGACTTTTAGTGGTCGGAAGTCAAATTGCAAGTTTGATTCCCGGCCCTTCTTTTTGCCATAACTTGTGCTACAAATGTTCAAATGGCCCATGCAAGCCCATCTTTGACATCTACAATTTGCTAGCTTTTTAATGATATAAAGAACACCCTAATGTGAGGTGTTTTGACCCCTACAATCGAATTTTGAAGTTCTAGGAATCCCGGAAGATTCCCAAGTCCCAATTTTGAGAGTGTGAGTTTCGTCTTCACATTCCCTCAAAGTAGGGTTGCGACATTAACATAACTTAAAAACATCATGGTTCCATAAACGAATAAGAACAATAATATAAACTTACTTTCGTAAGTAAACGCATTCTAAAAAAATATACACTTAAACGTTCATGAGATTTAACACAAGAAATTTGACCTAGGAAACATTATTATTCGTATGTCTTGTGTAAAAACAAAAAAACTCACACTAAGAAGACCAAAAACTTGTTAGAATTTTAGTTGTGGCATTCTATGGAATGAATTTGACCTTTGGATTCAAATTATTTTGACAAGGCCACGAAATTGTAGATCATGGTGTATAGAAACAACACACATGATCTATTTTCGAACGCATGCAAAAATATTATGAGTTCTACTAAAGAAGGGAAAAAAAAAAAGACGATCAATGGGTTAAAAGAAAATCATATTAAATCAAGTATGGTATCTCCCATTGGTATAACAAAAAATTAGAACAACTTTGCCATAAAGTGCATTACATGCATTTGATAATTGAACTATAATGTCCTTTCACCAAATGTTTTGGAAATGACAAAACATCAATGTTTAAAAAACACATTTTTAAGTGTACAAAAATCACAACAATACAAAAACATAGGTTTTAATGGGGATCATTCAACTTTCCATGGCACACTAGAGCTAGGTTGGTTGTTGAGTTTGTCATTCACCTCATGATCACCAATTCAATTTGGCAACATAAGGTACGCCAACAAAAGCCCGTTGGGATGTGAATTTGTTTAAAGATGACAAAAATTCTTGTACCTCTTGCGTTTTTCATGGCAATTCGACATGTTATTATTTTAGTTGTGGGGTTGCAAAACTTGCACTTCATCAACCTTATAATATAATGATGGTGATGATTGTTTTCATTATGGAAACAAATGGAACAATAAGAGAAATATTTGTATGGAGCTATGAGTAAGCAAGTGGTTTTATGGAAAAGTTAACTTTTGGACAACTACTCAACAAAGATGTTCAAGCAACAAACATGGTTAATCCTAATAACTTTTAATTATTTGTGTAGTATAAGAAAAATGAGAGAAGTACATTATCCATAGAAATAACTTTGACATGGAATTGGCACAAGAAATTGAACAAACAATGCAAAAAGAAATCAACAATTTCCTTAAACAATTTGAACACAAGGACATGTTTCAAATGATAGAACAAGCTATCAAAAAAATGCATTGATTACAACACCTTGAAGGCATTATTCAAGTGGAAGAAAAGGAAGATGAAAAAATGTGAAGATAATTGAAAAAGATGAGGAAATTGAAGGGACATTAGAATAAAAGAAAGCCAAAGAAATCAAAGTCAAAATAATGTTGTTAGAGTCACACAAGTTCATGAATTGTTAGCAAACACATTTTAGAAGCAAAATTGAAGCAAAAAGGTAAAATGTTTTTACCAAATACACCATTTAATTCAAAATTAGAATAGGTTCATAAACCTACAACTTATTTATGACTCAATCCATTTGATGATCAACTCTTTCCAATAGAACATTGGTTTTTTCAAAATTCTTCACCATGATAGTTTTTCACCATGTTGGTAAACATGCCAAATGTTTGTTCATGAAAATTCTTCTTATTTCTTTTAGTTGTAGATTGTGATGTTGCTTTGAAGTTAGTTGTTTTTCCAACAATTCAATGTTGTTTTCAAATTGAGACAAATATGTGTCATTGGCGGATGTGGTGACATGTTTCATTATGGTATCTACTTGATGCCACCATTGATCAATGGATTATTAGAACTTGCATTCATATTTTTCCTCCCTTGAAATACCATTTGCTAATTTGTTGGTCTTGTATTACTTGAACAACAAATTCAACTTCTTCTTACATGCTTTAATTGTCCTTGTAAATCCAAAATTTGTTGCTACCATGTGAGCATGCAATCTTAACCATGCATTTACCCTTGGAAATTAAAATTGAATGTTAGAAATGTTAGTGTTTGGGTTAATTTTGAATTTACTATTTTGCAAACATAATGTCTTATAAGAAATTTCAGCATTAGAAATTGTACAAAAAGTAAAGAAATCACTTTATCACACCTTGAATGGAATGGCTTGGTGCTAGGCTCTTTTTCTCCCCATCAATGGATGTGAGTTCAAACCCCATGGTTTGAAGTCCAAAGGAAAAATGATGAAAGTAAAGGATGGGAAATGGAGGGCAAAGGCTTAACAACCTTTTAAAAGTTTTAATTTGAATCTAAATTTTTGTTTTTGCTTTTTGCTTAAAAAATTTCAAGTGAACATGAACTTAAACATATTGTAAGGATTAGAATCTTACCTTTTCTTTGTATTTTTGACAAATTCCAATTCCATTTCCCTACAAAGAACAATTAAGGCCTTCATATCCCAATCCTTCCTATTTTATTATTTTCATTTCCATTTGCTTCACCTTCTTCAACCCTCATCAATTTTTTTTGGATGCAACCTTCTTTTGTGGTTGTTTTGTTTTGGGTTTGGATGGTACCACAACTTGAACAAACTCCTTTTGGGTGTCTTGAAAATTGGGAAATCCTATTGATTGAAGTTCTTGCACACAAATTTATCTACTTTCTCCAAACCCTCCCTATTTGGAAAAATACAATTTGAGGTCAAGATGGGCATATTAGCTCTTGTAGCTATAGGCATTTGAAGAGGCAAATTGAAGGGTTGAAAGGAATGAGAACCAAGTTTCTTTTGTATTCAAATAGTGCCACAATTTGAAAGTCTTTTTTTGCAGGTGTTTTGAAAATTGGGAGATTCCTCGTTGATTGAAGCTCTTAGGCACAATTCTTTCTACTTTTTCTGAACTTTGTTTATTTAAAAAAATATAACTTGAGGTCAAGATAGGCATACTAGCTTTTGCAGTTAGAAGCATTTGTAAAGACAAATTGAAAGGCTAAAGTGAATAGAAACCTTATTTGACACACCCTTTTCATGCAACAATTCAACATCTTCCATATTCCAAGTAGAAAAATTAAAAACTCCTTCCATCATTCACCAACAAGCACAAAAACTCAACAAAAAGAGAGAAAAATGAAAAGAGATGAAGTGAAGAAGAAAAAAATAAAGAAGGTTTGGTTTAAGATTTGATCCTACAATGTGAATTTCATTAGAACAAAAATATTTTATTGCAGCAACATTGGGCCCCAAGGGTTGCAAATTGGCCCCCCCACCAACTTGAAAGTATCCTTTTTCTGCCTTGGGTCCAAGTTAGGGCGAAAAAGTGGTGGATTAAAAAAATTGTTTCTTTTTCAGCCTGGACTCCTATAGTAAAGCCCGTGGGGCTTATTTCAGTGATTGCACCAATAGGAATGCTCGATTTGAGTTCAACCTTGGCCTCGATTCCTAATGTTAAAGTGGGGCTAAGTAGTAAGAGGTGGGGAATAAGTGAAAAGATACAGGGGGAAGGGAAAAGAAATGAAATGGCATTGAAGTGGGGAGTCAATGACAGGCGCCTGAAGAGATAAAGAAAGATAAAGATTGAGAACTTTAAGGAAAAGGAAGATGACTGAAAACAAAAGAGAAGAGGAAGACTTGAGTAAAAGAAAAAGAGGGGAGTGCTCCCAACTTCTTTCCTACTGACGCACTCTGTGGCTGGACATGAGAGAAGAAGTGTGCGGTTTGATTGCAGAGGTTTACTAGTTTAGATGGTTTTGTTGATCCTCAGATGCTTGCAAATTTCCCACTCTCAATTTTGTATGAATTGTTTGATGTCAGAGCAGTGTTTTTCATCCTGTTTCTTCTTCTTCTTTTTTCATTATTTTTTTGGGTTTTTTTTCTTGTTTTCGTTTTGGATTTTTCTGTGAAATGTTATGCACAATCGGATTCTTCTCTCCTCTCTCTGTACTCAAGGGTGAATAGTTGATGAAGATCATGATGATATTGATGATGAGCTTTCCATCTTTTGTTTTGCAGCTTGAGGATTAGCAATGTCCAGCTTTTGGAGGATGAAAAGTTTTCCTCCCTGATCTGAATTGTTGGAACAAAGACTTCCCTCCTCTCTGTAGTCTTGCATCCTCTCCGAAGAACATTCTCATCTCAGAGTGTACCAATTGAGAGTTGTTACATGCAGAGTTTCAAGGTTCCTGGTCCACAAAACTTCACTTTGTGCAGCAGGGGAGGATGAAGTAGCTTCATCACTTGGAGGCTATATCTGAGGGACCAGAGACTTTCCAGAAAGACCAGGAGCAAGAATACAACTAGCGAGATGGGCTGTTAGGGGTATTATAAAGACAGCAATGCCAGAGTTCCAGAGTACAGTGAGGACCTTCTGGAACTGCTCTTCTTCATGAAAGGAGGAGCTGTGGGGAAGAGATTCTCAGTAGTGTTGAACTTAATTCTGTAACTGCATTTGGGGATAAAGTTGATCCTCTCTAGCTGTATGACCTGAATACTTCAGAGAACATATGCCTTCAGGTTAAAACCTCCATCTGGATGGCCTTCAATTTGGCATTCCAAGTTTCAGAGTTTGATCAGCAACAGAATCAAAACCTCCAACTGCATGGATTTCAATTTCACATTTCGAGTTTTGGAGTTGAGTAACAACGGCACAGTGCACTTCATATGCAGGGAGGGTACAGTATCCAACCAAGATTAACTGGTTGGGGTTCTGTACCAGATTTTGACACTTCAAATCTCTTTAGCAAGCCAAACACTCACCAGAAACATAACTGGGAGGCAGCAATTGCACTGCTCATGTCAATCACTTTGCACAGGGGGGAAAAAAAGGAATCCAATCCCTGAGTCCCAACCCCATACATCTATATACTTTACACAATCAAAAGGCTAATTTTAAGAGCTACAATTATTGTCAACAACCACCTGTAGCAGGTTCAATGGAGCTCAGAAGACCATTGTTCCGTAACTGTGAGCAGTGCTCTTCTGCATCATTTTGAGGACAAATGATGACCACTGCAAGTCCATTCACATGTGCCTCTTGCATCACATTCACTGCAATGTCCACTGTCATGCCTGGAATCACCTTCATCAAAACTTGCACAACATATTCCCGCTTGTTGAAGTTGTCATTGTGTAGCATTACCCTATATGGTGGTGACAACTTCTTTTTCCTCCTGCAAAGCACTCATCAACAGACAGAATTACAGCCCAAACAATAATATACATGGTCATAAGGGTGCCCCTGAAGCATCCTCTAACCACAGAAAACAATATGAACTTTGAAGTGAATACTGAATCAAGTACTGATTCTGACTTCTAGTGAAATTGCTGGGCAGGGTTCAGAAGCATCATCCACAAAACCAAGGATATGCAGTCAACTGCCACCAACAAATTTTCATTTATGGACACTAGGGTTGTAGTTGAGGCCACAAAATATGCGTGGTAAAACAGGTCTCTCTCATAGTCAAATTGGGAGTTATGAAGGTGACATACTTTATGTCAAATTCACTTTCCTGACCAGGAGTAGGCTTGTCAAGAGTGGGTCGGTCGAGAACCCCACCTTGACCTGGCAATGTGGCAGCTCCTTGTATTGTAAAGCCTCCAGGCCCTCCTCTCCTCTGGCAGCTCCGTGCTTTCTCTGCAACTCCATTGGTACACCACACTCTCCAGACTTAGCTCCGCTTTAAACAATGAAATTACATATTTCAACTGTTTTGTTCAAAGAGAACCAACAATAGATGAAAAGCACAAATATAATTGCCTGTAAGGGTTTCACAATTAGGAGCATGTTGTTTACCTTTCAGGCTTGTACCACAGGTTGAGACTGGGATGGTGAGAAAAAGTTGAAGGCAAGTTGCCATTTCCCTCCTCGAATCAAAAGCCCTAAAAGCTTCTCCTTCCCCCCCAAGTCTGGAGCAGTTGACAAGATGCAAAAGACCATTTCAGCAAATGAAGTCTTCTACTGAAGTGATGTACTTTACAACAGCATAAAAGAAGAAAACTGTCGACAAATACCATCAAATTGTGTGACCGCACATTCTATCCAAGCTTAACGGTGGTGTAAAGGCGACAAGCAAATTCACAAACTATGACAAGAAGCTTCAAGCTGACATAGATTTGCCATAGAACAGGAGGACGTGAAAAAGGTCCAAAAAAATTGCCGCGAATTAGATTCCACCGATGAGCTTTGGGGATCGCATTGAGCACAGATGGTTTTGAGTCGATTACCGCATATCCGGATGGAAGAATTCATTTCGCTCAATAACAAACCATACAAGCAAGTGACGAAACCCCCAGAAGCTCACCTAGTAGAAACCCTCTCCAATTCCAGCTCCTCCTCTCGTCTATAGGTTTGAGATCCGCAACACCAATTTTTTTTATAGAAATTATCGCTTCTTCGAATTCGAACAGTCAATGAGTATAGCACCTGATCTGGAAATACGGGGTCAACGAATTTTGTGCAAGAATTTTTGAAAGACTTTATTGTCGTCAAGCTTTTTGGGAAGCGCGCAAATAGAGAAGCACCAACGTTTCTCGACTTGGGTCCTAGAGCGCTTTGTGGTTCAGGGGAGGCGACGACAATTCCAAAGGGTTGTTATGTCTGGAATTGTCATGTGCTACGTGGACCTGCCTGTTCCTCATACTACTGAAAATTAACTTCAACCTTTACAAAAATCCTTCTTCGTTTTATTTGCTTCCTTTTTTTAAAAAATTCTTTTTTTTCATTTTTTTTGCCCTTTTATGCCTCAAACTTCTCAATGTTCGAAAATTGATCCCATTTGATGTACCAAATGCTCTTGCTCCTTACCTGTCCAAATACACAGAAAGTTAGGGAATGCTTTTGTTCGACCCTACCCCTCACCCACACGAGCACTCTTGCTGAACTCATGTAGACTACGAACAGAGTCATTCTGACCAAATTTGTGGCATGCTGCCAGTACCAAAGGACAATCTATCCTCCATGATCTACCTTTTGTCTAATGGACTCTCTGGTTCCAAACGGATGTAAAATTGTAAACAGTAAACAGATGTACCAAATGAGGGTCTCAAAAATTTAAAAATACAAGCAAATTATTTTGTATTGCCTCCGAAGCTCTCTAGTGTGATAGTATGGGTAATTTTGTAACTCAATAGGAACACAATGTTATTAAGTTTAGGGGACAGGCAAGTATGTCTATACCATCTCACTTCTAAATTCTCAAGCTTTAAGGTCTTTGGTTTGAACCTAACAGTTGAAATCTTACAAGTTCCTAAATTTTTTCAAAAATTTGACACGAGTAATAAATAATCTATAAAAAAATTAGCAAAAAGAAAACTAAATTAATTTATGCCGAAATTGTTTCAGGTATAACGACAGTGTGAGTAATTTTCTAAAGCAAAAAAAACTTAACCTTGTTTTTTTTTAGTGTAGCTGGAGAGCACCTTACCTAACATAAAAAGTTGTTGAGGTTTTAAAAACAATTGGGGCTCTGCACTATTTCACATCATCAGTGATGATGATTAAATTATTTTGTGTGAATATAATAATTTTTCTGTAGTTAATTTTTTCAAAATAATTTTTAATTTTTTAAATTATATGTCATTTTATGTCATTAATATTTTTTTACATTCTTGATTTGGTAATCAAAATGTCAATAAAAGTCCGATTCATTAAAGAAGTTCACAACAAAATTAAATTTTTTTAAAAAAATGTTGAAAACATATAAGAAAAAAAAACTACAAACAAATAAAAACATTGAAAAATGCAACATAGACAATCAAAAAAAAATGTAAAAAATTAATCTATGACAAATTATAACCTGAAATGATTCTGAAATTATTATAATGACGATCACCAAAATACCCATCGTGTATAAACCAGTTTTGATGAAACCTCGTCCCTGGAATAATTGTCCACAAGCATTACATTTTTCAAAAGCCCATTGTCATCTTTTTTCCTTGGGATATTCGACACGAGTATTCAATGGGTACCTACAACATCTCATAGGGAAAAAACTTTGAAAAAAAGAATGCAAGCAATTTTTATATTGTGTAAAGCCCTTGGGGGCAGGCTTTATGAGAATTGTGCCCATGTTGGGCTCCCCCTTGTGGGGCACTTATTCCCATAAAGCCCAAGCCCCTTGGACTTTACCCTATACTTTTTGTATGTTGGTACAAATTCAGCTCTAGGTCGGAATGTTGGGTAACTGATTTAATCATGCCTCTATATTATTTTAATTTTTTGGATTGTCACTTGCCTTTACATATCACAAGGTTTCATATCATTATGAAATGTAAACAACAATCCATATAACTAATTTTAAAAATGAAACTTGTTTGATAAACATATAAATAATTAGCTCCAATTTTTAAAAATATTTAAAAAAAATTTGATTTGAAAGATTATGCAAGAATTGATTAAAATAAAACACATCAATTTTGAAATAAATTAAAATTTTAATATTATTTTCTTGAGATATAAATATTAAAAATTAATTTGATGTTTTAAAAAAAACTTCAATAAGGCTTTTTATGAAGATTTTATAACAAAAATTGTAATGAAATTCATTTTTAATTGATTAATTTGTTTACATTGTTGTTGGCTTTTATGTTATAAAATTTTATTATTGCCCTAAGATAGTATATATGCATCTATGATTTTAAGCTTTACCAAGCATGTATGGCGGCAAACACAACTGGTTTGTGGCTTGGGGGTGTTTGAAAGGATTCTGGAGGGGGTAGTTTTTGGGTAGATTTGGGGCTGTTTGAAGACTAAATTGGGCTATGAAATAAGCCTGAATTGGGGGTCTTTTTGAGGTAAAACCTTGGGACTGTTTGAGGGGGAATTTGAAAGTGCAGATAGGGGGGTTTGGTTATGAAAAATAAGGGCAGACTTGGGAACATTCTGGGGGCTGAATTCAAGGTGGTAGATACAATTGCAAAAACTCTAAGCATGAAATCACATGGCAATGGATAAAAATTGGTTATGATCCTTTAGGAATTAGAAACTTATTAGAGTGGTTTCGAAATTGAAAATAGACTATTTTCTATGGCTTTTGACATTATCAAACCCTTTGTAATAATTTTTATTTTTTTCCTTTGGAATAATAGTTTGGATTTTCCACATTGAAAGTTTTAATGTTTTGGATTTTGGAACCAAAATCAAATGTAGAACCAATAATTGAAATCAACCTAACTTGGAATTGAAAATAGATTATTTTCTATGGCTTTTGACATTACCAAAACTTTGTAATATATATATATATATATATGTTGGAATAAAATTTTGGATTTTCCAAGTTGAATTTTTTTAAGGAATTGGACTTTGGAACCAAAACCAAATGAAATCCAGTACTAAAGGTTTCAACATCCAAAGAACTAGTAATTGAAACCAGCCTAACTTGAAAATAGGTAAAAAAAAAGAACTAAAATTGGATCTGCCTTTTAAATTAAAACCTCAAATCCATAACCACATCCCTTTTTTTTGAAAAAATTAAATAGAGCCACACTGGACAGAGTCCCTTGAAATGTTTAGGAACTAGAATCCAGAGGTTCTTCCTAGAACGTAAGAATCACCCACCCAACACTAGAAAATTACTACCATAGTACATGAACGGTTTTGGCACAAATTAAATTATTTTATATTTTGCTGAATTTTTTAAATTTTATTGATTACCTGTGCCTAAATTTTAATAATTATTATAAAACAAAAAATTGAAATATTCCACTGTCAGGTTTGAATTGAATTGCAAACCTGCCAATCCTTGAATTTAAGTATGTGACAGTTTAGGCACAGTTAGAGTGTCCCACAAAGACAGCCAAATTATGTTTATTATATTTTTTATAAACATTATTTGCTGAAAATTTCAAATTTTAAAAACCAAATTGGTTAAGTGAAAATTTGAGATTTAATTAATTATTTGGCAGTTTACTTGCTAAATCCACTTAATCACCAGGATATTCCTAGATGCCAACATGTTGGGAATTGGGTCAATTTTGTTGTGACGCTTACATTTTTTAATCACACCACTTGACTTTATTCCCTTTCGTAGTGATTAGAGTTTGAGAGCTATAAATGTGATATCTTGTATGAGGTAAATGTGAGAAGTATTGAAGAAGAGGGTCTTTGAAGGGTAATCACATCAAATTAAATCTTAAGGAAGGAGTATTTAATCTCAAACACACGACCATCGAGTGACAAATGCAATTTGCAAAAACTAATCATTGTAATTAAAACAACACCATTAAACTTCAGCAATCACTCACGCATTGTAAGCATATCATTTTTTTTTGCTTTTTCCAAGCAAGATTGATTTTGTGATAAGGAAAAAAATTCAAGGTGATTTTTTTTAACAAACATGCGAACTATTAAAGTTGGTTTATTAATCAGTCTATTGCATAATTTATTATTCATAAAATATAATGTAGAAAAAAAAAATCATTTTCAATGCTTTAATCAGTTGGGCAACAATAATTTATGTTATTTTTTTATATACTTCAAGATTTTGAAAGCGAAAAATTAGGATGAAAACATATTCTAGCACAACTTACACAACTTAATGATAAGGTTTATGTTGCACGATTCTTTCAAAATAGCTTTTGCATTATTTTTCATGGTGACCTTGAAAAGCCTATTTTGCATATCCAAGTGTTGTGGATTTAACAAAGGTAGTACTTATACCCCATTCATTATCTTTCAAATGCCATATGCAAACTCAAGTACCCCCAAGTGTTTGGAGAATAATGTTTTAGCCTCTTCTTGAACCTAGTACTATATTCCCAAGGCATCTATTACCATTTGGGCAAGGAACATGGCCTCCAATTCATCCACAAAAGGCCACAACACTAGCGTAACATTATTGTTTCAACGAAAAGATCACATTTAAAAACACTTGCCAAGTCACCCTAACTTGGGTGGTAATGATCATATCACAATGTCTAGTCCAAATGTGTTGCCCAAAACATTTAAAAACCATATGGTCAATCATTGTGGATAGCTTTGTGATCCACTTCAAAACAATGTTTCCGTGCCTCCACTCCACCAATGCGGTGAAGCTATGGAACAGAAGGGACTTGAAAGATGTGGATGGGTTGGAATACAAATTGTAGACATCCTTCTAATAGATTTTCATTACAACAATAAAATCACACACACATGCATCCCATAATTGACTAAATTTGATAATGTTATACATTGCTTACAACAATGGGAAAACACATGGCAAACCCAATATCACTTCCACATCCACCAAGTGATCTAAGTTTGCAATAACCTTTACCTTTTTTGGCACATCAAAAGTCATCTTGATTAGTAATGTACAGTATTCCTCCATCACTTGTTTCATTCAAGAAAGCATATTGATCCACCTAGTGCGCACATTTATCAAAACTTTATTCCCTTTTGTTTTCCCTTTGTTAATTTTTGAAATTCAAGTTGTCATTTAGGGCTTTGAATGAAACATGTATATAGTTGTTGTAGTAAACCTTTTAACCTCAACATTAGGGATAGGTGGTTTTGGGTTTGCATTGCCAAATATGTGCAATGTGAATATAATGCACCCCCATCATGAGTAGTTTCAAATTTTTTTGAATTTGCATTATCACCCAACTACAAATGCTTGAAAAACAACAACCCCATTATCTCCAAATGAAATTAGTTTCTTAATTATGTATTTTTTGCTCAATGCACCTTTAATGATCAATATTTTAGTGATTAATTAAATCATATTGTGCAAGTGCAAACAATAAGACAATAATTTGGATACCATTTTCCAATTTTGAACCACATAAACATGGACACTAGTTCAAAATTGGTTGTTTAAAGTTGTGATTCATCACAATTAGAATTGACATAGTTGAAAAAACTCACAATCACTTTGGTCTAGCATCTAACACCATATGGTGCAAATGTTCAACCATTGACTACCCCAATGTGTCATTCAAATGTTTTTTATGGTTTTTTTTTAAGATTTTGTTGTTTAAACAAACATTTTAATTAGACCTTCAAAGTTTGCCATTGACCTTATTTCCATTAGCAAATCACTAAGAGAAAATGGCCATGTTTAACCAACATGGTTACAACTACATGTTGTTATTAATTAAGTTGCAACTACAAATTTTTTAATATTTAAGTAAATTAATGATGTTTATCAAATAAATTGACTTGCCTATTCAATTGGTGAACAATTGAAAAGGACTTTCAATTGGGGGGTCACTTTTTAAATATTCTTAACATCAACATATTTAACAATTGACCTATAGTTGAAAGGTCAATTAAAGTGTGACATCATCAAATGCCATGTTTCATCAAGGTTTAAAGCCATCATCACAAGTTGATAATCTAACTATTTTAGTAATCTTCATTTGACATTGGATGACAAAATGAAATGTGGATGGATGAAACATCGTGCATATTTGCAATTATTGCCCAACTTCAATGTAATTTTTTTATTGGGCTTTGGCCTATGAGTGTTTTTTTTTTTCAATAAATTTGGTGATATAAAAAATATAGTGAATGTTTCAAAAAAATTAGGGAAAATTAATCAAATAATTTAGATGAAATGAATGATATTTTCCAAACAAATCCCAGTTTTTTTCATAGAAAAAAACAAAAAAATTGCTGAAAATCCAATAAGGGTTGAACCTTATAATAAAATAAACCATTGAAAAAAAGTTCTAAATGTTTTGCTTGATAAAAGTTGATACATTAATCCATTGCAGATTCATTTGTTGGAAAGAAATTGAAAAAGATGTGTCACATGGAATGGCCTAAGTTTAGGCCCAAGTGCCATGTGGCCTATGTAGTCTAGGTTTAGGTGTCACATGGTTTACTATAGGTTTAACCTTGGTGCCAATTAACCTAACTTAGGCACCACAAAAGTTACCAAGGTTTAGGAATAAAATAAATGGCTTAAATTGAGTGCTAATTTAAATGCCACATGGTATGGCCTAAATTGGGGCCTAACATAAGTGCCATGGGCCATATGGGGTATAAGCATAGGTGTCACATGGCCTAGGTGGCACCTTGCCTAATTGTAGGCCTTAGCTAGGTGCCACATAGGTTATGTTAATTGAGTTTAGTAGTAAGTTAGGCTACTTGTAGGTAATTAAGTAGTAGTTAAGTAAGTAATTGTTAATAGATAGTAAATAATAGTTATGATTAGTTAAATTGCAGCTAGGTTACAACTAAAATGTTTATTTCATATTGTTTATGTTTCATTTCAAGTTTATAAACTATATAAGGAGGTGCATTAGAAATGTTGAAGGAACACAAATATATATGAAAATATAATAACCAAATGGTTTGATTTTAAAAGTTAAACCCAAAATGAAATAGAATTGTTTTAGCTAGGTGCCATGTGCCCTAGCCTAGGTGCGACATGGCTTAACCTAAATTAAGTGGCTTATGTTTAAATGTCACATTGTATAATTTAAGCTAAGTGGTTTATGTTTAAATGCCATGTGGCTTAGTTTAATTCAAAATGATTTAGCCTAAATGTCACATGGCTTAACCTATGGATATGGATGTGCCACATGTCATTGAACTACTAATTAAACGTTCTACCAACTTAGTTGCAACATAATCGAACTTGCAACTTGAGATGTGATGATGTCATGCAATGTTAGCGAATGAAGTTCATCCATTAATGGGTTACGTTTGAAAACAACTCTTCATTATAATGGTAGATGTCCTTTATAACTATACTAGCTTTAAATGATTATTATATTTATGTTAACACATGGCCAACATTTGTTTTTAAAATGTCATTTTTCGACTTGTAGTTGTTGATTTTGGCGATTTATATTTGTAAATAATGTATTTCAATTACAAATAATATTTTTCAATTGGGTTTGTTGTTTTTAACCACAATTATAAGTCAAGAGGAGTTGAAAATGTAGTTACAAAAGGGGGGGGTTCCTCTTTGTGAATGTAGAACATATGTGAATTGGATTAACTTTCGTTCGTCATCCTTCTCATCTTGTTTTGTCACAAAATGAAATACACTTTCTTTGGCCATGCTTGTAAGGATAACCTTATTTTTAGCATGTTGAGAATCTTTAGAAAAGTAAAACTTCCATGTTTGAATGTCAAGCTTGGTAGCTTTTGCCTTCCTTTTATTAATGTGCTTGGAAAGGTTGTCAAGCTTTGGAACAAACAACTTATCCTTGTATTCAAACTTTGAACACACCTCACACCTCACAACATGCATTAAACCATTTCCAACAATAGATTTAACCCATGTGTATTTTGTTATTCATAAGTCTTAAAACTTATGATGCGCGTTATGTTGGGCTTGTTTTCATTTTTCATTTTCAATGGTGGATTTTATAATTGGATCTATAGGTGTTGGTGCACTATTGTTAGAAGATGCAATGCAATTTGGTAGAACAGTTAAAGTTTCGTTCGACCCAAAGACATGTCCATCAAGGTTAATTTGTAAACAATTGGGGCTATTGCGATAGAACTTTGCAACTTAAAAAATACCTATTAATTTCAAATGTCTTCAATGGAAGCATTGGTAGCTTGATTGGTGATCAAACTCCACACTCCAAAGCTCACACCAAAATCTAAAGCAATGAACTCAATAGTCAATAACAAGAAAAGGATGTGTGATATGACATTTGACAATCCATACAAGAGCTCAATGATGAATATCAATGGGAACAAGGAAATTAAAACTTGATACAATTCCAAGTACCAAGGAATCAAGATATCAAACACAAAATATGAAACAGAACAGAAGAAATCAAATTACCAAAAAAAAAAACAAAACTACACAACTTTGAAATCCACTCCATAGTTTGACAACAATAAGAATAAGAAAGAGATTGAAGAAGGGGATTGGGATTTGGGAATGAGGATGTGGCATGTGCAGTTGACATAATAAGTCAATGACAACACAATATGTCACCACAAGTCTGGAAAATCAAATATGTGCAATCAACCCATGAAGTCGATGATAGCAAGATTTTCATGCAAACACAAAGTGAACAATGATTAACACAAGGAAAATCGAAATTACAATGTAAAATAAAATCCACGTTTAAAAGCAAAAAATAAAATGTGAAATGGAAGAATGAAACCTAAAACATGAGGTGAACAACAATACCTCAACAACCTATCCCTAGAGCCTCAATCCTTGACTTGCCTTGACTTGGTTACATTGTTGCAATGTCTGGGTTCTACAACAACAAGCTACAATTAAAGGGCCATACCCCTTCACTTTAAATGTTTTGCTTTAATGTCTCCATTTTTTGATGAAAAACTCCTAACTTTTAATTGTTAGAACTTACTACTTAGTGCTTAATGCTCACAAATACACAAGTTGTCGACAAACTGTTTGTAGATGGTGACAATTGAAGTTGGTGTGATGAAAAATGAGGTTATAGAAAATGTTGAAAAGATCCACTAAAGTCATGAATTGAAGACAACATGACAAGAGGGAATGGGTGATTGAAGGCAATACAATGGCAAGCTATGAACATTGCAGGCTATTTGTACTTTTATGACATAACTAGTACTAGCTAAGGAAGAGTGCTCAAAATCCCTTGCTTAGTTTGAAAAAAAAAGAAAAATTGACCCCAAAAAATTAATTGTTACATGGGCTTCTAATAGACCCATCCAAAAACCCATGTATTTCAAAGTGCAAACTTCACGGTTTCCATCCAAAAGCCAAACTTTGCACAGATTGAAAAGACCAAAACATCCAATAAAGATATCCGGTTATACGTACATGTAACGGTTATAGGTAGATATAGCCCGGTGGACCGTGGTATTAGGCACACCTAACTGGAAAATGCGCAGTCGTGTGAGGTCTCGAGTTCGAACCCCGCGCGCGACAAAACACACACACACACACACACTCTCTCTCTCTCTCTCACCGCACTTTTGTTTGTGTCGTTGCGGCACGAGCTGCGGCGATGGAGAAGGGGTGGCCATGTCTCCAAGTGTGCCACATGTTGCTCCTGTGCCCTTTTTAGCCTGTGTTTTGCTGGCACTTGCTATTCCTGACAATCTGACCTTTTGTCCCCGGCTGCTTTTTCCTCTTCCCCTTTGTTTTGGTCCCCGACGACAATAACCCTCGTGCGTGCGTCCGTCCGTGCGTGCGGGGGAGAGGACGGGCACGCAGGCAGGCAGGCGGAAGGAACGCTGCACTCTTCCCCTGTCCATCTCTTTCTTTTCTTTTGGTGCTTTGCTGCAAACCGTTATGTCTCAGATCGTTGTGATTTTTGCGTTTTCCTTCAGATATGGAAAAGTGGACGAACGAGAGAGAGAGAGAGAGAGAGAGAGATGCGAGGATGTGTGAGGGAGAGAGAGGGGAAGCGTGGAGATTAGCAAAGAAGAGTAAAAATTCGGTGATGCCGTGAAGTAGATGGATATTGAAACAAGAGAAGAGGAGGGATGGCAGTTGTAACGAGATATGTAATACGGAAAGAAAATCGTCAACTTTGATTTCGAGAACATCGCCAAAGAAGAGAAAGAAGAAGAGATTGAAAAGAGGGAGAGAAATGTAAGAAAGAGAGGAAGAAGAAAAGAAGGGTTTTTGGTGTGGAGAGAGAGGATTAGGGATGGGGAGGAGAGAGAGGAGGTGATACAGAAGGGGGTTTCAGGGGAAGAAGAATGGATGAGAAGGAGGGTGGGCAGTGGTATTGGCAATGCCGACTATGGTGGCCACAGCATCTCACCGCTTCTCACCCCGAACAAGCAATGGCACTACTGGGGTGGGCGTCTTTATCGTCAGCATCCAGCAGCCTCGACCTCGTCATCGCTGCGGCTTGCCCCTTCCCTTCTTCGGGATCATTTCAGGTTTTTTTTTTTCCTCTCCCAATTCTTTCTCGTGTACCTTGTGCCGCATAAGTGGTTTGGGAAAAAAATACTGTGAGGAAATGAATGGGCAGAAGCTGGTTTTGGCGAAATGATTTGTGTAAGTTTATATTTGTAGCCATACTCCATTTGCAGGACTTGGAAGGAGTTCTGAAGAAATTAGGGGAAAGACTGCAAAATCAGCTGTCACAAGCAACAGCCCTGGAGGCGGCACCTGGTGTGGTAGGCCAGTATCTACCACCATGTATTTGTGACAAAAAGCTGCAAATTCAAGACAACAGCTACTTGAAAGTCCGGCACAATGGTTCAAAGAGCACATATGATGAGAATTCTGATAGTCAACAGAATTGTGTTGATGGCAGCAAGTTAGGTCAGAATAGGTTGAGTCTTGCAACTGACGTTGAGGCGACCAGATGCACTTGTGTTTTTGCAAAGAAGCTCACCTGGGGCCCGAGCATTTGGGCTGCAGCAACACTAACCAGATCACAGCACGGTGGATGCAACATCCCCACGCTCTCATATGTTGTAGTTGATGGCATTCAATACAATGCCAACACTCATGTGAGTGTTTACTGTTTCTGTAGAACCTGGAAGTTTGCTCCTGATGTGGTGCTTGCTTGCCTGGATTTGAAAAACCCTAATCTCTGATGGAATGCTTTGGATTCCCAAAAAACCTTTGCTCAAGTGGATGATGTGAGGACTTGTAATTTTTGTTTGCAGACCATGCATTGTGAAGTTATGGAATTCATTTTTGCTTGCAAGTAAACATGGAATTGTCTGAAACGGGACATTCAAGTGTGGCAAGGCTTGTTTGAAGGGCAAGTTAAAGTTGTGTCAACAGGTAATACTATATGAGCAACCTCAAATTGGGAGGGGTCACTTGTCATGCCGCACATGGTCCTCAGCCTTCCTTGCAAAGCAGGACTGCAATGAGGGGATTCTCAAGCCTCATTGGGTGGTTACCCTGGAGAAGCAGCAGTCAGCTATTGATATTGTAATCTGCCTTCTGGACCTTTCCTTGATGATTGAATTGAAACCACTGTGAATCCCAGCAAGGTTTCTCTGTTGTAGGTAGTGGGTAATAGAGATGAAGTAAGTGGGCCCATCTTGTTTGCAGGACAGAGTGGTGGAGCAGCTTAATTGTGGTGCTTTCATAGCATCTACAGTGGGGTTGTACATGGGTACCTCTTGCATGAAGAAATCATTTCTTTCCAAGTAAGTCCCCCAAGTTGGGACTTCAAAACCATCAACCCAAAAGAGCATTTTGCATGTCCTTCACTAACATGTACAATCAATCCTTGTGGGAAACACTGTTAACATTCTTAGTGGTGTTGATGGCGGTTAGGTTGTGGTGGCAGACACTGGCATTTGTGGTGGCATCTATTGCAACAATGCTCTATTTGCTTGCTTGGGCAGGGTCCAGGCTTCTGGACAAATGGCTCCCTGCAGTCCCAGGGATGAGGTGCATGCAAAACACGAGTCACACATGGCATGCCCTTCAGCTCCGATGTCATCAACTTCTATCATGGCCCTTCATTCTTCTCTGGGGAGGCAATGGGTATCTCCCTTTTTTCCAGCAGCTTTTTATTTTGTAGAAAAGTTACTTCATTTGAAAACTTTGGGGATTTTGAAAATACATTTAGCTTGTTCATTTAAAGAGTTTTACTGAGACCTTGACATCTGTGGGGAGGAAGTTCATAGTTAGTGAAACTCCTAGGTGTTTGTGGTTCACAGGCCTGAGCAGGCAAATGTAGGCATGGCACATCGGTGCAGGCAAGCCAAGCATGCAACTTGGACTGCAGCTGTGGTGGATATGGCAATGGGGGCAGTCGCAGGGGTATTAGTTGTGCGGCACCAATCTTGGATCGCCCATTTTGTTCAAAGGATGGTGAGGATGTTGACTAATGACATACTCCGCACAGGTTGTATCTGGTTGATGGGCGTGCCTGCTGGCTTTAAGCTTAATGATGAGCTTGCAGCCAGACTAGGGACACTTTCTTTGCATGTGATCCAGACATGGGCCACTGTTGGGGTTCTAGTACGTCCAGCTCTGCGAATCTGTCTACCAGTGCTTGGACTTCTTGCTATGTTGCTTGGTATCACTGTGCCTGCAGCAATTCTTGTGGACACTATATTGCTGGGAACAATTCATATTGCAATTCTTCACCAGGCAACTGCTTCTTTATATGCAAATCAACTTCGTGCACTGGCTGCTCTTTGGCGCCTCTTCAGGTTTGTGTCTGGTGCAGATTCGTTTTGCTCCTTGTCTGAGTGTTATGAGCTTTTAGGATTCCACAGGCTTCGGAATTGGCAGATTTCAGCTGGAGTTGTTTTCTTTAATGGTATTTTGAGGTATGGAAATTGAGCTGGAGTGTTGTTTGACCAGGGGAAGCAAGCGAAATCCATTACGTGGAAGGCAAGACACATATGATTGCTCAGTGGAGCAGCTGGTAGCGGGCTCACTAATGTTCACACCACTGCTACTCCTCCTCCCAACCACCTCTGTCTTCTACACCTTCTTTACTCTCATCTATTCAGTCCTCTCTATTATCCGCCTTTGCCTTCAATATCTCATACTCATTCTCCAGTCCTTCCCATATTCGCAAGTGGTCCTCTGGCTCTTTCAACCACAAATGTTTCCTTCAGGCATATGGTTCCAGGTTGTTTGCATGGATCATGATGTCCAGATGAGCAGTTCATTCCAGTCCTTGCCAACCAAGAATGGCCACAGGTATCACAACACTAGAAGGAACTGCGGGCTTCAAGAGACTGTTGCAAGTGAGAGCTCTTCATATATGAATGGGGTTTCTGAAGAAGGGGTTTTAGTGACACAGGCAGTGTGTGGGAAGGCACAAGCCACAACTACATTGGCGTCGAGGCTTGGTGTTGAAAGAGCCAGCCTAGGTGATCCAAACTCTACAGCCAGATCTTTTTGGAAAGATAGATGATCTCTAGGATTAATTATCTGGACACTGTGAAGGATCTTCTTGTTCACTCCCCAACCTCACAATGGACTAATGCATCTTGTATTTGTGCCAAAAAACCATCAACAAGGAGCATTGCTTTGTTTATATGCTTTGACATCCAATCACAACTTGGGGAGAGAAATAGGGTAAAATGTGCAATTTGACTTTAGTCCCTAAGGTATGCTATTATATGTTATTTATGAGCAATTGAAACAGTGGATACAAGTCCTTGACAGGATGAATTTTTGATGGCTGACAGAGAAAATCGTCAAACTGGTGTTTTTTCAGGTGAGCTCTTAGCTCCATTTGTTGAACAGCTGAAAGGGGTGTGCCCTCTATCATCAGCAGTAGCACTCATGTATAAGTTAGTCAGTGGTGGAAGGTAAATGCCATGACCCTTTTGAAAATATCTTCTTTCAGTAACACAATCATTTGGCAGTGCCAAGGTGTCAGCAGTATGAAAACTTGACTGCATGCATCAAATTAAGGAACCTTGGAAGAACTTGTTGGTTACATTTGACATATGACATAAGATCCTTAAGTAAATCTTGGATTGGCAGGTTCACCTGTAAGTACTATACAGATTCCATACAAATCAGTTTGGATATAGGAGAGTTTAGTATTTGATCAGTGCTAACCCTGATTCTCATTTGGTGTTGAGCATTCTAGTAATTAGCTCAATATTAGAGTTCCAATTTCAACTGCAGAATTTTTTGAGAACTGAGTTGAATTTGAGAGAGTGGCTGTTCAGGATACCAGGTGCACTGGAATTAGAGATGGGAGAGAAGCTGCCGTATACATTACTGAGCATTCCAATGTTTTGGAGGTTATGCTATGAAGCAGTCATCATGACCCTTCACAACCAATGACAAGATCAGGCCATTTTTTTGTGATATCATACTTCAAGCTGGGGACTGCACATGTCAGCACGCATGACTGAAAACAGGATGACAACCTACTATTGCACAGGTACGAGGACATCTTAAATGTCTTTTTAAATGTCATGGTTGTGTTACTGGTGATGGCTCCTGGATGTAAAAGGTTCACACTGTATATCATGTCTGCTTGTTCTGATGAACTAATTCTGTTTTTTATTAGTCATTTGGATTTCATGGTTTTATTCTCATTCTCCGCTCCATTGTCTTGTCTATTGCATCTGCATGACAACTTGCTAGGCAGGGGTACTGTCAGTTCTGTTTTTGGGGTTACTCAAATTGTACCTATCCAGGTACTTACAGTGATACAATTTTGTAGGTATTTGGACCATCTTGATCAGCACAGCTCAACCAATGCAGTGCTCACCTTGTGTGAACTTCTGAACCTACTGTGATTGAGCATTACTGACTAGTTGGAGTAATCTAGTGCTTATCTCAAACCAGTGAAATTAGAACTAATTCAGGACTCATTTTGGAGTCCACTTATTTAGGACCAGCTTTTTCTCAAGTGGAGGAGGTAGCCAATATTTTAGATATGGGATGATGATATGACATTCTGTCTTGCAATTGCATCACCCTGAGTGGGTTGGAGAAAAAGAGAAACAAGAGAAGGCAGTCAAGGATACACATTGTTATTCTAATTCTGTCTTGAGCAATTTTTGGGTTTTATCCCCAGCCCTAAGCCCTGACATAGAAGATTTCTAATATTATGTTCCATTGGAGCAATCACTTTGAGATGCTTGTACATCTTCTTGCAACCTTAAGTTGGTTGCACTGATGAATTAGCTTGTTAGGGTTCAACAGATGGGAGCTTTCATCCAAGTTGCTTGCATCCTTGCCTGCAACTTGGGTATGGTGATAATCAGATTTATAGGCCTGGATAATCGAATAGTGGTGGGGAAATGAGACATTATATAGACTGCTATGGTTGATGCTGATGCATTTTTTCATGAAATGAAGAAAAAGGATCAAACCTGAGGGGATGTAAAATAATTAGAGAAAGCATTTTGATAAAAGTCTATTGAATTCTAGTTTGAGTGCTCACATCCCACCAATTAATTTTCAGAGTGTTTAGGTTGTGTACATGTGTCCGTAGAAACCATTTTTTCTGGGGGCAATTGCTTTTAGTTTGTGAACACAGAAAATATCAGCTTGCTTGGTTGTTTCTTTCTGGAATCCTTAAAATGTTTGGATTGCTGTGGATGATGCATGCTCCTAGCACCTCCAGTTGTTTATGCAATGTACGGTGTTTGTGTGAATTTGTGAATGTGCATGTTCTATTGTTATCGCACTTTTGGTGTACAATATGCTCTTATCACCTTCGCTTGTTGTTAGGTAATGTTTGGTGTTGTGTGAGTTTGGAAATAGGCACGTTTTATTATTATTGTGTTTTTGGTACAGAATGTGTTATGGGTAGTGATGTGCTACATGGCTACCAATCCAAGTATAGAATATTGTAACATCTCTTGATTGCCATGCATGTGGTACTCCTGGTGATGGGTATGATCAGTTTGAAGAAGAGGTACAAGAAACAACTATGAACCAACGGCTCTTCATTGGTGATTTGGTTGATAGCTTACTGTTGCAAACAATGTTAAAACAGTGGAAATGTGTGCCTCATAGGCTTTCTTTGAGGCCTTGGAGGAACAACACATCAGGGTTGACTACTTGAAAAATGAGAAAACTCCTCCAAAAGCTTTTTAAAATTCAAAACATTTTAATCGGCCTTCAAGTCTTTTGAAGAAAATATTAGGGGAGACTTGTTTGTGGCCAAGGGTGTAAAATAAACCGGTATAGATCTTAGTAGTTGAAGAGACAACAAAAGAAATAGGAAATACTCAAGCTTAAATTGGCATGAGTGATAAGACAAAAGTGCTTAACAATGTTTGCACCCAATGACATTTGACATGAATTTGAGATTGGTCGTTTCGCATATTCAAAAAAATGGGACCAGTCTAAGGAAGTTGGTTCCATCAAACAATCTCATCTTACAAATAGTAAAATCTCTTATGCAATAATCTATGGTAACTTGCAAGGGTCTGGAAATTGGGGAATCCTCACCTTATAATGAAGAGGATGTGAATGAGGTAGTGAAGATTCCAACATTTCATTTTCTCGCAAAATTCTAGTTGGATTATTATGTGTCATCAAACATAAGGTGTCACATAAAAGGAGGATGAGGTGAGGAATACTATACATACTCAAAGGTAGTTCTCTCATGTGTATGTGCATCCATCCATATTTTGAATCACCCAAGTCAAAATGCAATAGATTTTTCCCCCTTTGTTTGTTGAAAAATTTGTGAAAACATAACCCAAAACAATGGCTTTGGATATTGTCCATGTTTGGATGAAGGGGTTGTCACCAAAAGAAGGGGGATAACTTCAACATGTAATCCTTTTTCTGTTATTTGGATCATAGTATCAACATCAACTCTGCAATAGTGGCTGCATTAGGCTCATTATCTTAATAGTGACCACCAACTTTCTCTATTCCTCTCCTCAACTAGGTTTAGACCATAACTAAAGACTTCAGGGGATCAAAACTCTCCTTGGATTCCTCTCAGAGAGCCCACTGGTCTTGTGGATGTTCATAGATAAGCATTGACTTCATGCACCCATGCCCTTTCCACCAGAATCACTTAGCAAAGGAGTTGGATAGAGAGATAGATTGGATCCTAGAAACTTAGTTATTCACTTGGCACCCATAACAAACCTGAAACCCTTTTCTCTCTAGAGCTCCCACAATTCAGCAAATAATTTGTCTCCCAAACTCAATCAAACTAGTAGGTATTCTTAGGATCCCCAATCGACACCCAAACCCGTAAACACTCCACATGGATCGCCCTAAAATCATTTGACATTGTCATCACCTCCCTTGACTTAGTCCTTATATCTAACATAGATTAACCTTTTATTTTCCTGAAGACTACAACATAGCGGAAAGTGATAGCTTCAAGCTAGAAGAAAACACAAAACAGAAAGGCATTCTTCCTTTTCGGTCCAAAAAATTCACTCCAACACACATTTCTACTTTTTAGCATCAATTTTGAAAGGAAAACTTAGCATCTTTTAATGACTTGAGCTCCTTCATTTATCATTCCTCCCACTTTCTCTCGGCTCCATCAACTTCCCAACACTAACCAATCTTGTGCAACGTGATCTACATGGCTCATTCAAGAGCCACCCCAATGGTAGTAGTAAACCCGCTCCATCACCAAAGCCAATTAAAAAAATCATCTCCATCGTATTGCAAACTTCAAACACCATAAACATGTAAACAAACAAAGCACACCAAAACACAGAAACAAACAATGGACATCAAATTTTCAATGTCTTCAAAATTCATGATGAACAATTGTCCGGTATTTTGGTGTCTTGTGTCATCATGAATTAGGGTTGTTTCCCTCCTTTCATCCACATCCACCTATTCCAATTTAACATTTATGGTTCACTCCCAAGTGCATTCCAAGGCAAATGAAAAACATGCCATCAAGGGTCTATCAAGTTTCTATAAAATTTCAGCCCCCCCTTTGTCCTAGGCCACTTTTGTGGCTGCATGCCCTTGATGGCTTATTGTCCACATCAAACTAATTGGGTGTCCTATTATAAAAACATTCTCTCTCTATTTGAAGCTACTTTTCCCCCCAAAAAACCACATGCCTTCTATTGTTTCCATCCCCCCTTACATCCATTCAATGTCTTTCATTAATTTTGAGGCCTTATTGTTGGTTTGGTAAGCAAAACAAATGGTTGTGAGTAGGATATGAGAATTTGTTTTTTTGAACTTGACATACAATGATAAAGATTGCCTTAGTACCTTGGTAGCTTTGACATTAATCATGTCTTTTTAGAATTGTCAAAATTTTCAGAATTTTTTTTCAATTAACGAAATTTGTGAAGGGAAATTTTGAATCTTCAAAAATATTTCATTTTTCAAAATGAGAATTTCAAAATTAACTTATAATTCAACATATACATGCTAGGGTAGAATAACCCATCACTGATTGACAAGTGGTGATTGAACACCTATTTAGTGTGTTACAACATTGGCATCAATTCTTACTTATGTTGATTTTTATTCAAATGGACACTCATGATCGAATGTTTGGTCATACATCTTGTGTTTGGGAATGATCCCGAGGTGAACTGAAAACAAAATAGAGAACATACAAGCAAACAAACTACCTTGTTTTAAAATAGACCCTATACAAAAAACAATTCAATCAAAACAATGAGGATACCTTTGGATACCATTGAATCAAAAACCAAGTAAATCCATTAAGGACTTTCCCATCACAATTCATATGTTGCATTTTCCCATAAAAAATTTGGAAGCAACAAGGCAAAGATAGATATCACATAACTTTGCAATCCTAGAGTAAAACCTTGTAGTTTTAAAGCACACATGTCACATTAAGGAGAAAGTTCATTGTAGGAGTTTCAATGTTTTCGAGAAAGATTACAATTTGGGATCAATAATAGATTAAACAACTTAGTTACAACTAAGATCAAGAAGGCAACAAAAGTCAACCCTAATGCAAAGGAGGTGAAGAAGAAAAATTCTTACTACATTTGAAATTAAGGAAGAAGTAGAAAAAGTTCCTATTACATTTGTAATCAAAGAAGAGGTAGAATAGCTTGAAGAAATTGTGAAAAAAAAAAGATCTAAGTGGCATATGAAAGTTAGTACAAGAATACAATGTCAAATATTCAAACTACTTCTAATTATCATTGGATTCAATAATCAACATTTATAAAAGTGCCATCCTGCTCTAGTAATAACACAAGTCATAAATTTCTTTCTTTTCCATCACGTCACACCTTGATATACATTCCCATTGCCTACACATCCACAATTGATGTCACATTATATTGGAAATTTTTTCTTAACTTTTATGAATTACTTCTTTCAAATGAGGAGTTGGAAACCTATGCACTTAAACACTATCTAAATCTAACATATTTTTTGATTTCTTGGTCTTCATACATAAAACATGGATTTGTACCTCTTGTAGGACCTACATGGATACCTCCAAGTGCTTAGAGATTGGGCCCAAGAGGAGTAGAACTAAAATGAATTTGCATGTGCAAAAAGAAACCTTGTAGCCACATACCAAAGGTGCACCATTGGCAGATTACCTTCCAACACATCTTAATGGGTGAAAAAAACAATGAAATGGGGTTTCAAGGATTAATTATGAAAACCAAAAGAATCGGTATCCCCAACCAACCACCCTAACAACACAAGTGAATCAACATTTGTAACCAATAACATAATAGCAATGCCAACCCACCACAACAATAATACACAATTCAACCAAAACTAATAAATAACCTAATGCATCTAAATGGGGCAAATAAATAGATCAATAATTAAAAGATGCCATGAATGCAATGGAAAGGGGACACACATCTTTAAGGGAAGTTAATAGGTATTAGAACATTCCATTAACTTCATTTTCATATCACCTCAATGGTAGAACTAAAAGTAAAAAAGTGGGCCCCCAAGGTGTGTTAACAAAACAAGAGGATGAAGCAATTGCCACTTGGGCCTAAAACATGCAAAAGGTTGGGTTATATGTCACCCTTTAATAACTAAAATTGAAGGTTGTTGAAATCACATAAACCAAACCTACGCCATTTTGGAATGGTGTTCCAATAAGTACTTAGTGGTTCTAGTTCAAAAAACATCATTTAGAAATCAACATACACCTTGCAAAAAGACTAGAAGTTTATAATGTAAAAAGGTTAACTAGGGAAACATGCCATACCTTCTATTATGACTTAGAAAACATGAACACATAACATAAATACCCATTAGATCACTCTTAAAATTCAAATGAAATAGGGATTCAAGCAAGGCACCAATCTAGTGCTAAGCTTTTGGCTAGGCGAGGTTCATGTGATGTCTACAACACCATTCCCAAGTCATAGTCCAATGGTTGATTGTGAATTTTGTCAATGCAACAAGAATAGCCTTGCCTGTTTTTTACATTTTCAGAGGTTCAAGGATGCGAAAAGATTACATAAAGTTATGTAGACCAAGAACATGCATGGCAATGTACAAAAAAACTTGGATGACAACTAACCTTTTCAACCAACGGTTAATTTTTTTCTACAAATATGTTAAGGGGGGGTTTTTCAAGGTAATCAGTATCTCTTGATTTTCAATGCACATGGGTCACATCTTATAATAAAGGCCTTTGAAGTTTGAACAAATAACAAAACTAAGGTTTAACATGGTCACCTTGCCTGCACATACTTTGCATGTGTTATAACCATTGGATGTCACCTACTTCAAACCATTTAAGAACGCATTTAAAAAGGTAAAAAACAATGTTATGGGAAAAAATAAAATCTTGAACCAAACAAAATCACATTAGTAGAATGAGTGGACAAGGCCTTGCAAACAATCCTTGAAAAAGGAAACATAAAAATCAAGGTTCAAGGTTTGTGAAATTTGGCCATTGAATCCTATAGCCGTGGTTAGAAAGTTTAGTTCAAGTGAAATGTTTACAACAATATAAGAGGAAGATCATGAAAATTCATACTAGTTACATGCAATAGATGAATCCAACAATAGTGGGGATGAGGTTGAAGTTTTATAGAGTTGTTGAACATTGCTAAGACTTTCCAACTAATGTCTACCATTATTCCTACATTAGAATGCCCCTTTTCACCCATAACCAATTATTATGTAAAAATGCCATGCAGTCTTACCACCCCAATAGACAACTAATAAAAGGACCAATCGGTGGTGAACTTGGAAGATCCTAGACTTTTGAATTAAATGACTTAACTAATCCAAGCTAGATTCAAAAAGTTGTAGGATTGGGTAACCTATTGTTTATGCCATGATTACCAATAAGGAAAAATAAGGCAAGGAACCATTAATGGACTATTCCAATTCACATGTGGTCACATTATACCAATACTTGGTATTGTTGAAACAAAAGACAATGGACAAAAAAGTTGCTAATGAAATTAAGGAGTTGAAATCAAAGGAAAAAGAAAATCAAGAAAAGTTAATAATACACTTACCCAAGTTAAGAAAACAATTCAAAGGAGAATTGAGAAAGACAAATAGATCTAAGTTCAATGATGCATGGTTTGTTGCTATTGTTAAAATTAATAGTGAAACATTCCACAACAATTTCAAAGCAATGTTTCAAACCCATCCTCTAAAATACATTGGGTTTGGCTTAGGAAACACATATGTGCAACAAAGAAATGTTAGAAAAAAAAGCAAGGCAAAAAATGCAACTTGTTGGGCATGTACCAACCAAGTTACAACTTTCCACTCAACAATAGTAAATTAGAGAGGCAAGGGTTTGCAATGGGTTTTGATGGCATTGGTGATGCGCAATTAGAGGGGAAAAAAAAGGTGTGAAAAGGTATGGAGGTTTTATGATAGGTTCTATTGGTTCTGATGACTTAGAAAGGATAGATAAATTGAAAAAAATTAGAAGACAAAAAAGGGGGGACAATGAGAAAAGATATAAATAATGAAGAAGAAAGAAGGCCCCAAAAAAATGTGTAGAGAAAAAAGAAGAATGAACAAATAAAAGAATACACATATCATATGTAATATCATTTTAACATACAAGATGTTTCTTGAGAATTTTAAATACACAAATTATTTATAATAGAAAATTAGGTTACTAAATTTTTTAATAGAATTTGAGGTATGTGAATTTGTAGTCTAACTTTACACTACACATTTGGGTACTAAAAGTAGAATTGGGTTTCAAAGTTTAGGTGTACAATTTTGCAATTCGATTCGGTATTGAAACTTTCTCCAATTCCAATGTGTTGTGTTTAGGGGTCAAACTCATTCGTTTTCTTCTTGACCAACACCACCATCATCATCAACCCCTTCAACTATGATGACCTACAAACAAGAGCAAATGCAAATCAACCACACTTGAAGGATGGTGTTGATGGTGTTGACCTAAAAACGTGAAACATATAGGAAGGTCACAGTTGAAAAAACAAAAGGGGTAAAAGATTTAAAGGGAACAATAACTCATGTTTGTCATGAATGACAACAATGGTGAGGGTCTACTATAGTGATAATGAAGGTCTACCATGATCTACGAAGGTCATGTGATGTTGTTGGTGATTGAGGTCAATGATCGGCGATAGTGTCGAGTTTTTGTAGAAAACCACAAAACATACAATAGACTTGAGAGGCAAAGAAAGAGAAAAACTTGAAAGAATGTGTGTGTGTGTGATTAAGACATACACACACATTAAACCCCTATGTTATCTTTATGTGATGACATTGAGTTCCTATAGAAACACACAAGAAACTCAAACATGAAAGCAAAGTTGAGTTATTGTATAAACACCAAAAAAATTCAAATTTGAAAAAAGTCAAGTTCCTATAGATATTGATGAAAAATTCAGATACTTGGGAATGAAATCGAGTTCCTATAGATACACATAGAAAACTCAAAAAATTGGGAATGAAATCAAGTTTTTATAAATATGCATAAAAAATTCATAAACTTGAGATAGATGGAAACAAAAACTTTGAGAGAGAGGAAGACCAAAACTCTAAAAGAGGAGACTAAGAATGAAAGGGAGACTGCAAGTGAAAGAAACACACTATCACACACATGCATTGAACCATTGAGAAAAGGAAACTCAAACACAGGGAGATTCAAACTTAAAGAAGGGGAGATCAAAAAATTGAAAAAAAAGGGGAGATAGACCAGAGTCGGTTTAAGGAAAGAAGTGTGATGGTCATCGTTAAACGAGCTTCTCTCATATTTAAAGGGAGATGAGGAGATTGCCCCATGTGGCATTTGGAGGTTGTCAATCTTAAAGTAAGGGGTTACTATTTAGAAGATTTTTATTTCAAAACCCTAGACAAACATGTTATTGTGTGGCTAATGTTCTAGATATTTGGACATATTATAAATTTTGTAAAAACTTGAACAATACAAAAAAAATTGAAAAAATATATATATTCTATTATTTATGGGAGGAAGGTGTCCTTCCATAAGATTTGAAATGTTTGTTCAAAGGGTGTAAAACTATGGTATATGTTTTGTCCATTTGTTTTAAAACATCAAGACCCCTTTCATTTTTAATAACCACAACTTTTTCATTTTGGCTTGAGATTGAGTGTTGTAAACATTTATTAGTGATGTAGTTGAAGGTTCATTTAAGTTTTTTGAGGACCTTGATCAAAACATGGTTATTAAGCACTTGAGTTTTGAATTCTCAAGTGTTTGCTCACCAGCTAATCTACCTTACCAAGGTACTATGGAAATGATGAGACAATTTTGACTTTAAATTGATTTTTCATTTTAAATGGTCTTCCTAATGTTACCTCACAAAGAGGTTTCAATTGTTCTTGAGAATTTTCTATTCCTTCTATAGGCATAAAAGAATCAACATGATTATGCACAATCTCATGGATTCCACCTTTTAATTTTAGAATTTTACCTTGTAACTCCAAAATATTTGATAAAGAATGGTTTTGTAACACAAAGTTGTTGGTAATCATCTATTGTAGTTTCATGAACTCCAAGGTCATTTTCTATTGTAAATCTTTTGGCTCTTCAAATGTTGAACATGGAAATGATTGTACAATGTGTTCATTCTATGATATATGTAAAGGTTAATTTTTTTCAAGACCTTGAAACTCAGTTTTCTTGCTACCATCAAGGATGTCAAGATTTTGTGGCACCTCCCATTTATTTTAATATAAGGATCCAAAATAAATATGGCATATGAGTGGTTACAAGATAAGTTGTGTTCACCATATCGTAAAAAAATCAATGTTAAGTGTGGCTAATGTGACAATTGCTAAACCAACAAAATTCAATTGAATAGGAACCCAACAAAACAATTATTTGACATACATGTTAAGAAAAAAAATCAATTCAATAAAACATGACTAAGATAGGGACTTTTGAAAATAAGATCCAAATTTGGTCATTCAAAAGTTCATAGCTATTTTTTGGTCTAGGTTTTTGTAATTATTTTTGAGAATTCATGTTTATTATTTTAACATGTATCACATATTTGGTCACTATAAGACATCTTGAGATGAAATGATTTGAAAATTACATTTGATTCTTCATGCAAATTCAAGACTACAATCCATTTCAAAAGTCCACTACTATATGTTCAATGTATATTTATTGAATTTCATCATTATGTAAATATTTTTATTCAAGTAAACAATCTTGAACCATAAATTTTTTTGTCACATTAATGATTTTACCATATGTTTATAACATTTGAATAAAGTATCTTTACAAAATGTTCATTATGATGTAAAAAGTGAGCACCCCTATCTTGCAACTATCCATATGTCTTCCAATCCGTGGTCCAAAACACAAGTCTTGAGTTGAAAAAACCTCCAAATGTGCGTACATATGTGCACAACCCACTTTGCACATGTACATTTAGCCTATTTAGATAATGGATCAAAAACTGGAAATCTTACATTCAATCCATGGTTGTAATCCTAGACAACCATGAGCTATTTGCTCTAGAAGGAAAAATGATATCTTCTTCTTTAATTTTGATTGCTTTTGTGACAATGCTATTGATAAGATCATTTCTATGTATATATTTTTTGTATCCTTTCATTTAAAAAATTCCATGTACCAATGGTGTTATGCCAAGTCAAATGTTAATGACAATATTATCCAACCCAATCTTTTTTTGCCAAACATTGCTACATGTTTGGCAATGATTCAGGACATTATGATAATCTTTAATTGTTGCATTTGTATTCTATCCAATGGGGGGAATTCTTGAATAGCTTTCATCCCACATGTATGCCAAAACTACAAATTGCAATGTAATGGCAATAAGTAAACAAGAACAAAAAACTTGTTGAAACTTTGATTAGATGAAATATATTTTACAAAACAATTTCAGATTAACCTTGTTTGGGCATTCAAGTTTGTTTGAAATACTCAATGAAAATAACCTCAATTGCATGATCAATGAATATATGGTCCAACAATGCAAGGGCAACTTTGTAAGTTTCCACTATCAATTTACTAAAAGTTTTCAAATACATTTCCATGCCTAGTTTGCACATGCCACTCTCACCTCTATTGCTCGAACCTTCTTTATCAAATGATTTAACCAAAGTCAATGATCCAACCCGCATCATTTTAGTTTACATGAAATTCTAGTCAATACATATGAAAAGCCTTCTCAAATACATAGAGTTCAAACAAAAGCAAACTTGAGGTAAAACAATTTCATCAAGTGAAAATTGTGAATATGCAATTATACATTGATGTGTGGTTGACCATGAAAGCATTTGGTTTCCAATAAGGATCCACAGAGACAATTTTTTTAATCTTACAAGAGACAACCACAATTTTATATCACTTGCCTTTGCACCACTCAAGCAATTGGAATACAAAGATGCATGGGGGTTTGGGGTGACACAAAAACAATATTGCAAGCCCAAAAATACACCCCAAAACCATAATTTGGGATGACCATTTTTTCAAAAAAATTGTCATAATGCTAAATTTGGGCCTAGTTTGGACATCCAAGTTCTCCAAATCACAAAGGGATCATTGTGCAAATGGACTAGGTTACTGGCTGTGAACATGTCCTTTTGTTAAGATGGATGAATTATTTTTTCAATTCCAACTATAATTGACAACTTCCATGAAAACATTCTATGCTTCCAACTACTACATGTTCCAACCCTCTCCTAGTGGAGCTGCAATTGCACTTGTAGGTGCAAATGTTGCAATCTTGCATTAGATTTTGGAGGGACATGTTAGTGTTTATTGCTTTGATGGAGCATTATTGAAGACTACTGTCGGTCCAAGTTTCACAACCCTTCAAACTTTGTGAGATGTAGTGGTCACATATTGTCATGGACAACACATGTCTATCAAAAAATTAATTAATTTGGAAGATTTCATGTTTTTTAAAAATCTTGAATATTTCAAAAGATTTTTATTTATTTTTCACAAGATTTTGTTATTTGAAATTTTTTTGGCTGAAAATTTCAACATTTTTTACAAATAATATAAGTAATGTTCAAGGTATCACAATGCATAAGTGCAATTTTTCCTTTGGTTTCATGGGATTGGACTTGTCCTTGCAAGATGGAAATGGAGAGTTTATTGTAGGAGGTTCCATCCTTGCAGGACATGTCCCTTAGAAGTTAATCAAGAACCAAAAAATGTGCTAATTGGCTCGGATATCATGCTTCATAAATTGTTTTATTTTTGACAAGATTTTGTTCCATGATTCCATTCTTGACTAAATATGAAACAATTCAAACAAAAATTTAAATTGACCAATTAAAATATTACTAGGCATATGTGCTTGAAATGTTTGGAGATTGTACCTTTGTTAGTTTTGTTTTACATGATGTATCTTTTACTTCCAAAAGAAACATTTCACTTTGGAATGAGTCTTTTTTAACGAATGGAAACACTAATTTTATACGTTTTTTTAAACTTGTCATTTCATTTTTTGCTAGTCAAAAAAATCAGTTGAATGTGAAACAAGGTGTCAAAAATAACTAGCATCCACTATGTAGCTTGTCACATGATTGGTCATACCCTTCGTTAAGAAAATAAAATTGATTAGAGCCAATAAGATTGCATAACATGACAAGAAACTTAGCAAACCTTCTCAAATATATAATTATCGAAATTATAAATTAGGTTAATAAATTGGGGAATAACATTCGAAGGTAAACAACCTAAATTAGGTTTATGCTACAATCACACATAATGTTAAGTTGATGTTAAAAGAAGCAAGTGTTTTTTTGTTTTGTTTTTGTTTTTTTTCTGGGTTCTATTCACATGAGAATGTTAGCAAACATTAAATCTTCCAAAAAGCATAAGTCTTAAAATAAAAATACAATGTTAGATAGTAGCCCATAAAAGAAAGGGGCCCTAAGTCAATATTACGTTTAACAAAATATTTTTCCATGGTTTTCTCACTTGTGAATTCACAAGTAGAAAAATAAAATTAATTAACTTTTAGGTCAATGCTAACTAGCATAGGCCATTTTTGAAAAAATGATGTATTTAAATGTTAACCTACTTATTAAACACTACGGGGACCTAACACCAAGTCGGAAACAACTCCCTTTTTATTTCAAATGTGTATTTTGAGGGATATCCCCCAGCAGAAGAACCCTAGGGCATAAGTTATGCTGGGGGAGCTAAACCCCAATTTTATATGTTCCCACGGAATTTTATTTTTTTTTCGGAAAGGAGAAAAATGCAAGGAAATAAAAAGAGAGTTGTTCCTGTAAGGGGAGGTGCCAGTACTGGTGCATTCTTCTGAGGTCTAGGGACACCCTTGGGGAGGCCCTCTCTCAGGAGAACACTCTTGCAGCGGAACCCACTTAGGACAAGTTATTGAAGCTTTAGTGCACTTGTGAGCAACAACATTCTGGGATATAATCTGAGCAACAACATTCTGGGATATAATCTGCCGATGTGCCTGCCTGGTCGCCGCTGCCAGCAAAGGCGGCACGTTCATAAGTACACACAAAAATTTAAATTTCGTCGCTTTCATGTAACGGTCTCTTCAGCGCTCTGCTGCTGCACGGTCCCGAGTCCCGACCCCCTCCTCTCATCCGTCGTCGCCGAGTTTGCTACTTTTTCTTCTGCAGCACAGCTGCTGCTGAATTGCCTTGTTGTTCCAGTGTCGTGGACTTTTGCCTTAGATTAATCGCTTTGCCAATCCATTGGTTTGTTGTAGCACAGTAGCTGATGAAAAGACTGCAGGGTTCACTTCTTCTTCTTTTTCTTCTTCTTCCATGGTAGTGAACTTTGTCAGTGGGGTTTTTGGTGCTGGACAATAGATACGATTTCTGGAACGTCTTCAAGTGTTTGGTGGTCCCACATTCGACAGGTTGAATTCTCTCGTCGATATCTGACATTTACTTACCAGCTAGTTGCTTGAAGGGTTTTGCCAACTGCTGTTTCTCGGATTTCTTTCTCTCATAGATTTATTATTTTTGCAGCAAAGCTTTTTTTCTATTTTGGAAATGCCGTCATCCAGTTCCTTGGGTGTTTTTTGCCGGAGGTTTCTCTCAGTTTCTTTACTCATGGATTTTTGCAGCGCTTCGGTTTAAGGTGATTGTGAAACAACCGTTGAAAATACGCCTTCCAATTTTTGCAGGCGTGTGACGTGAGAAGTGTGAGAAATGGTGCTGCATTCAGGTCTTTTTTGGCAAGAGCGTATCCATCCATGGGAGGTCGAATGGGAAATTGCACTAGGACTTAAGCGTATTTCACAGTACTCAAACAATCAGTTGATCCTTCTGGTGGGGGAGGGCGATTTCTCGTTCTCATTGGCTCTTGCAACTGCATTTGGGGCAGCTCACAACATCGTCGCTACATCTCTTGATTCTCGAGGTGAACCTAATTTCTTCTACAGCTTCATCTCTTTCCTTCTTTGTCTCTGTCCACTTCTGCAGACAATTTGGTGTTGTGGACATGGGATAAACTATCTGCTTTCAATAACCCTAAGCCCTAAACCATGTGCATTCACAGAGATTCAGTTGTCTAACGTTGTCAAATATCTTTTGCGTTGTGGAGCAGATGAAGTATTGCAGAAGTATGGACAAAATGGTGCTGCTAACCTCTGTGAACTAGAAAGGCGAGGGGCCCAGGTTCTCCGTGGAGTGGATGCACGGAACATGGCAAACCCATACCAGAGTGGGTTGGGAGACAGACTGCGTTTATTTGATCGCATCATCTACAACTTCCCACATGCTGGCTTCACAGGACCAGAAAATCTTGTGCCTGTGATCAAGTAATTTTTCTTACCCACATCCATCATCTACTTGGTTGTCTTCATTCAACCACACCAAAAATGGTGCAGCAATTCATAATCTTCCATTGGAATTGTTGCTAACATTTTAGATCCATGATCAATCTCCATAATTGTAGATTCAACCACAATTGTCCATGGATTTCTATTAAAATTTTAATGACATGTGAAGTGTCTGTGAATATTTGTCTACATAGGAGACACAAAGAACTTATTGGTCTTTTCTTTGAAAATGCGTCCAAGATGCTCTTGCATGGAGGGGAGGTTCATGTAACACACAAGCTGGGTACCCCATACGATCAATGGGGACTGGTTGAACAAGCACAGGCAAGTGGACTTGATCTCAAGGATAATCCACAGGAATTCCACCGCTCCATTTTCCCTGGATATTGCAACCGCAGAGGGGCATATTGCATTCGCACTGGTGCACTACCTGGGGCCACATTTGGTCTGGGCAAATGTGCCACTTTCATGTTTCATTCAAGGTTAGCCCGTTCTCTAGGATTCGGGTTCTATATCTGGTATTTGTGGTATGGAATGGTTATCAGATACTTCACTCCCATGCTTGTAAATGCAAGTGAAGCTGCTCTTGAGCACAGCTGTATTTTGATATCAGACACACATCTATGTTGTCTAATTTGTTTTCTGTGGTGATGTTGTGCAGCTCCAAATGTGTTCAAAGAAAGGAGAGTACTGTATCAGGCCTCCAAATTCAAAGAATCCCTGCCCATTGTGTGCAAGACAGCATGATGTGTAACACACCTCTCAGTAATCATCTTGCATGGATGCATAGGCAACAGATGTACCCAGGAATTCCCATCTTTCCAGGCAACATGCATGATGAGTATTGCTTCAGGGATACACTACTGGGACACTCTCCTGATCACTTTGGAGTGCTGCATACAATTGCTCCACTGAACCTCCCGGTGTCTAATGGGGCTTGCCACTTTTCTAAATATACTCCACAGATATTCTACTCAACTCCAATGAACTGGGGGTTTTGAGGAAGAATGTTAAAAGGATGCCCACACATCATGAAGTCCTCACATGTTTGTGATAGTGACTTCACTTCATTTGAAGATTAGCCTTTTAGCACCAGATGGGCTCTAAGGAACCAGAACTATTCTACCACCATGCCGAAGTACTTGCCACGTGTCTCAAATGTGATCTTGTGAATATGGTAATTAGGCAAGAAGAAATTCTAGACTTTGCTACAAAGTGTAGCAAGGTTTTTTAAAGTCCAGAGCAGTTGGTCAGGAGAACCTGACTGACAGTTTTATCTTCTCTGCCTCCAGAGTTGTCAACTTGCCTACTCTTTTAGTTTCTATAAAGAATTGCAATTTGCATTGGCTTTCATGACTTCTTTTTGCCAAACAAGATAGTGACACCTTCTTGACGTGGGTAGAGTCTTGGAAAATTGTTGCATGAGGTTTTACTTCAGTTTTGTGTGTGAATTTATTATAATCGCATACCCAGCAGTAAGTGGGTGGCCCTGCAAAAATATATCTCACATCAAGGTTTAGTTTACTTTTTTGTGACCTCAACAATGTTTGTTTTTTCATTTTTTGGTGTTAAATTTTTTGCTAAGTTTAACAATAAAATTACTAGAAAAAAATAATTCCAAAACTTCACCAATTTCTTTGTCGAAAATGGCGAATTTTCACCTAACAAAAAACACTGAACCCTACCCATTAAACTAAAACTGAGACTGGAACTCAGGATGCTACTAATGCTGGACCAATCCTCATGATTGGCCAATCAGAAACAGAAAACAACAGTCAGATCATATTTATTACACTCTTCTTTGGCAGGTGAATAGCTTGCCATGCACCAAAAAACAGAGAGCCAAATTGGCATGTTTTCACTTTTCTTTGTCCAGTTTTAATATGTTGGGTCACATACTAAATATGTTGGGTCACATACTAAGGCCTTGGGTGTACCAGGACCTGCGTTAGTAGTTTGTACCATGGTAAAAATCCTAAAATCCATTTAAATCATTTATAAGTATTACAAATATCCTATGATTAGACTAAATCAGGGTCTCTGAGTTCAAATCTAACATTTTTTGGGCTTTAATCTTGCCATTAAAAACCTCACTCACAAAGGTGAAGGTACCAATGTGGGTGCTGGTTCACCCTGGCAACATACTGAACACCGCCAGGGATGCTTTAAGATTGTTTAGCCTTCTAAATTGTTTTACCAATGCAATTTATTACATTCATACCATATTACCAAAGTATCTACCATTGTGTTGGCAAATAATAACTAAGTAGAAGCGACGTTGTCAAACTGCAAATAGACCAGATTTTTGTTGGGCTAAGTTGAAATTCTGCAGAACAAAACCAGTCCTTGAGATGTTATTTAACATGGGCATAAGACCATGTTAGGGAGAGACAGAAACAGCTGACATAATAATATCACTAAACCAGTGTGCATACATTGCAACTGTCTTGAAGGTGACCAGTGTGCACATGCAGCCAAGTTGCACTTTTAAACCCAATCTAATGTATGATCAAAACTTCAAATATACCTTCAAAGAGTGTATATACCAAAACTTCAAAGATCCATGTCTGGTGTTGCATTCTAGGATAAACACAGTGCAATTAATTGAGAGTTTTCCTTGCTCTCAGTGACAAAGTCACTGAGTTTGACCAATGACTGTTAAAGAGGAGTGATCTCCTTTCGTGCATTCGACACATGCGCTTCACAGTGCACACTGTTGATGGTCTCCTCAAAACCTCCAATTAATGTCTCCATCATCTTGTAATACTTCAGCCCAACCCTGCAAAATGCGGAACATGATAAAGCCTGAGCTGGTGACATAATGCAATGGGAGATGAAGCTGCAAAGCAGTTTAACCTCCTTTTTTCTGCATCCTTCATGAACTACAGAAATGCCAAAAGTGACAGATCCACCATATTGTCAAATACACCTACTAACCTGCATCTGATTTGCCTTCAGGAGCACAGGTTAGGAAGAGAAAATGCAATGCAGTGGCCTCACTGATCCAGACAACAATTCTCATTATGGTAAAAGAATCCTTCACTCCAGTGATCATGTCAGAACGTGGCTATCTTCATATTCCAACCTCCAAATCAAGGACATGTCCAAAGAATGTCAACAAACAACTGTGGCCATGTATCCATCCTCTGCACTCACCTCAATATCCTGAGTACAAACAGAAACTCTAACATTGGTGGTAGAGCTAGGGCGAGGATCAGGTATATGACCATCTGCAAAGACAATGTGTGCGCCAGATGAAAGAAAGAAATAGTTGCAGCAAAAGATCCTGCCTTGCATCCCCCCCTGTAGTTTTCATGAAGAAATCATTGAATCCAATCACAAATCCTCCTCTTCTTTTGCAGCACAGGATGGCTGCTGAATCTGTTGGAGATGTTTTACCATCATCAGCATTCAATTAATCAAGCATTTGAATAGAAAGTTTGCACAAAGATCACTACTGTGAAGCAACTTGAAGACAATCTCATCCGCTTCACTGCAACAAGAGTTGTCCACAATCCTGCCAAGCTCTGCAAGTGTACTTCAAAGTTATCCTCCACAATCCTGCAAAATTCTGCACAATCATTCTTCAAGTCCAGTAATTTTTCACATAATTAGGCTGTCATACTTATGAATTCACAACAGAAGTTCTTGCATTTCAGAAACCTTACATCTAGGAAATCATATCCAAGGTAGGAAGAATCCAAGGGTTTGATGACAACAATATGCAGCTTTAGAACAAACACCATGATCAGAAAATCTGAATGAATATGCTCCAAAAGCAATAATAATTCTAGACCATCAAAAGAAAAATGCATGCAAAGATGCAAGAGTGAAAAATATAAATACATTACTGGACAAATCCAGCTCCACAACCAAATAATGCAAGTTCACCATACAATCTGTGGATGAATATGGATCTGGCTAATAAGATACAGACAATGAACTACAGTTAACAAAATTCTGAGATCTGGAAAAACCATGTTTGCCAGAGGAGAATTGGGTCTAAAAAACAGTCTTGATTGGATTCAATTAACAGAACCACTTCCATGAGCAAAAAGCCCCTTTCCTTGAGAGCCATATTTACACACATCCCAAGATGCAATACAAATCTCCAGCTCATTGATATCAAGCAATACCCTCATCCAGACTACTTACTTCATTGCTACTGTCAAAGACATCCTCTCTGAAAGAAACTCACAATCCCACGCTCTCTAATCTAGTATATGATTTCTTAAGTTGACAATCTTTACTCTGAGGAAAGCATTGCTTTTGCTCCCTTCCGACTTCTAATCATCTTGTCCTAACCTGGGAGTTACAACTACAAGCTTTTTGTGCACAATATGGAAAGAGAAACTAGTATGTTTTGTATGCCCAGCCATGCTCTGCAAGAAATGCTTGAACTGCTTCCTTCAGAGCCAAATTTGGAAACACTTGTTCTGGAGTCAATGGTGTCCTTGTTAACGGATCAAAATTTCCTACCTGCATCAGAAGACCCACTCTTCAGTTAGTATGAGAGACATGAGGAGAGAACAACCAAGAAAACCACGCCTCCTTTTTCAATCTCACTCTCAACTCTGCATCACTGGATCAACTGCATTTCTACAAAGTTTCTTTAATCAGTCTCTTCAAATATACAAATCTGAAATTCCTGTCCACAGCTTTGGTCATACTTTGACAATAAGGTTTCAAGCTGTGGCAAGAGTTCAATGGGTTGTATCTCTGATGGTTATATCTCCCCACTGCTAAGGCAAAACAGTTTTACTGATGGGTTAGTGCAGGTTTTACCATCTGGTATGTGGGCATAATCAGACAAGACACAGTGTCAAGGATCACAAGGTTATATGACTTTAGTGAGCTGCCAAAGCAGGTTTTAAGCCTGGGATGTGGAAATTCATCAGACACAGTCTACAGGATCAAAACAGTTAACTGACCTTCCGAAGATGTTCCAAAAGAGCAGACCTCTCATAGGTGACACCACTTGGAGTAATCACTGGATCTCTGAAGAGGTCCATTGTAATTTTGCAGCAAAAGTGATCAGGTACCTGCTTCATGCCCATAAAATGCTCCCAATTCTCAGTCAAAACTGTCCAATAACTGCCACCATCTCAAGTGGACAAAGAGAGCAGGAAACTTCTTACAAAATTGAGGGATTGGCTGAAAATGTGAGCTGAAACTTATTTTCTGCATGTCAGAAAGACCTACAGTAAATCCCAGGAAGCATGAGCACACATTTCCAGTCATCTCCACACTGAATGGCTCAATCTTGAGAAAGTTGCTTGAAGGGAAAGACCCACCTCAGCGGGCCTATCTGGTGCACTGGCCTTTTCAAATACATCAGAAAGAGTCTGGAGACGCTCTTGATATTCTTCATTACACTTAGAGAGTTCTGACATTTTCCGCTCATTGGCCAATAGTTGAGCTTCCCTTTGTTCAGAGGGAAAGTATGCCTCAGATAGGGCAACTGTGAACTCATCATCACTAACATCAGTCACACCAGCAGGACCCTCTTGTGTTCGCACTTGTCGTGCTGCTGCATCATTAATCTCCTTAATATTTTTGTCATGCTCTTCACGAAGAAGATGAGTGCAATGCTCTCTGGAAAAACCCATCACAATAGTGGTCAGTTTCAAAAAACAGCATGGCTAACTAAATACAGATGTCACAATCAGCTTTTACCTCTGGTGACAACTGTAGACACAGAGAATTGACTACAGCACCCAGGGGACAGGATTGAACTGCAAAACAGTTAAGCTTCAACCTACCTCTGCCACCATTGTGCGCATTACTCTCAAGAACTTGAAAAAGCCAGTCTGTATCTTCACTAGTCGTAAAAGTAAAAGCTCATTTGAATGAACAAAATCAAAGTATGCACTACAGTGTTTGACTTACTTCAACTCCTGCTGTTGGTGCTGCCGAACTGAGGCTGCTTGCTCCCACTCACTGTAACGAGCTTTTGCCAGTTCTTGCCAAATTTCCTCAACCATGTAACTCCCTGACTTCCCACTTCGACCTAGCTCCAAAGCCTATTTACATTTGTAGAAATTAGCCCACTCCCAGAAGAAACTAATCACAATTGTGTGTTGTTCTTAAGTCAAATACCCTTGTGTTACATAATGTAAAAATATGTTCAAATAGACTACACAACACCATGATTTTGTTCATGACAACTCCATGGGAGAACAGTTTGTGGCCAAACCTTCTCAAGCTCAGCAATAGCAGCACTGTATTGCTTCCCTTGCAATAGAGCTAAGCCCAACATGTAGTGTGCCTGCAGCCACAACCCCATTATAAGCATTGGATGCTGACCCTGGAATCTAACAATGGGCTATGTCTCTTGGGACAATGTATGTGCAAATGTTATATGTCACCTATACTCCTGGGAAGGTTTCACAATTCATAATCCAGAGTTTCATATTCACATGTTCCAGGGAACAGCACACAAAATCTTCTAGATTATAACCTGAATACACATTTGCAAAGAGCTACAAGAATTCCTTCCCATATATACTACCACAACAACCTCAAAATTGCTGGCACCATATCACACATTCTAATATGATGATTAAACTGCTCTAAATTTAAGGTAAATAAGACCTCAGGGTTGGAAGCAACAGAGTAAACAAAGATATGGCATTTCTAGTTTACATGAGCCTACAAAGGGAATCCCAGCCTCAATAGTCTAGCCATACTAGGTATCCTCAATTCAACTCCCTCATCACCTGTCCAAGTTGCAAGATCACAGCTTTTAGTTGCCTGAAGTTAGAGTAAGATCAATGCTAACCTTGGTAGAGCTATTGTCTAGTTCTAAGGCTTTCCGGCAATCTGCTTCAACAAGCTCCCATGCACTGCACAGCACAAATAATTATCAATGCATTCTTCTCATGATTCAAAGCTCAGGATGTATTAGTGTGCTACAAGAGAATGAACCTTGCTCCAAATGCTCAACACCACCAAACAATGTTACATAATGCAGAGATTTTTGAAGCAATGAATTGAAACAGAAGAGAAAAATTGAGTTTGATACCGCTCTGGCTCAAACAAAAGACACATCCTTATGACTAAAGCAATTCATAGTCTCCCCAAGCTTGTTGCTATTATCATAGATTTCAGGGTAAAGAAATAGCGAGAAACTAGATTAAATTGGCAAATCTGTTGCCCTGGCACAAAAACATCCATATAAGCAAGGGATCTAACCTCACTGAAAACAAGCAAACTTCAGTCACAAGGCAGAGGAACAAGAGGAGGGATCCTCACTTGCGCTTCCGGTGACAAACTGCTCGGTTTGTCCAATACACTGGCACCTTTGGGCACAAAGTTATTGCCTGCTCAAAAACCCGGGTACACTAGTTAGTAAAAGAATTAAGGTCTGCTATAAATATCCCACCATCATTAGCACTATGGAAACCTTGAACCTAAGGTTCCAGTTAGATTACAAAGAGTCAAACTAGATCCAGAAGACCACTTCAGAAAGTTGATACTAATATTCTCTCATGAATCAAACATGAGAGAGAACATTCATGTACACTGCCCACCAACAGAGGTTGGGCCTCTACAATTATAACACCAAATGCTGGTGAGGAATTTTTTCCCGTATGGGATTGAAGTTCAAGCTCTCAGATTGTATGGATGCCAATCCAAAAACCTAAAACTTCATCCTGCTGCATGCTTTTATTGTCAGACAAGCTAATAGTGTGATGATTTACAAATCAGGTTGCTGCCAGAATTGGAAAAGGATTGGAAGCACCAACAATTACTGAAGACAAGTAAATGACCAATCTCATGCCAAGTTATCAAGTCAGAGAACAGATCTATGAGATCTATGAGAAATCTCCTGAGCACACTTGCATGAGTGGCAGTCATAACTTTTTGAGAGTTGCTCACAAAGTGTGAGACCATCACCTTCATCAAGGATAGCAGTGTTGAGCTGCCATGACTATCCACAGACTTCATCAGCTCCTAACACTGGGTGTAGATAAGTTCATAATAATCAGCCCAGACTTGGAAGCAAACAATTATACAACCATCTGCATCCTGAGTTTCTATCACATTTCCAGATGCAATGAGAAGAGTCAGTCATGATGTTTGCTAGCATTTGAGGCTAGCTAAACCAAAAGTCAATTGCAACCTCAGGCAAGCCGGAACAACCTTGGGAGGGTAAGCTTCATTTCATTTCCACTTACCCCTGTACAAACAAGGGTTGAAGCCTAAAGGCACAGAGAGACCCACATAAACTATAGTTCAGGCTTCCTACACCCTGAACACATATCCATTAAGCATACCACTGGAGACTACTTGGATGCATCCCCCAAAGAAGTCACTGCAACAGATTCCTATGAGATTGCAGTGAGCAGGCATAGATAAGTATATAGTAATCAGCCAAATACACAAACATACAGGTGCTGAGCTTCTGTCTCATTCCAGCATGCAGAGAGAAGACTTTTAGTCAGAGAAACTACAGTAACTACAAACAAGAAACTGTTGCCCATACTCCCTTGCAATCTATTTCCCAAAAAGAAAACCTCTTGTACAATGGGGAGGAAAAGAAACCTAGAGGCATCAAATCCATTGGTATCAAGCACAAGAAAAGTAACCCAAAGGGATTGAAGACTAATCTGAAAAAGAAACAAAAACAAAAACAGGGACACCACAAAAGGCCATCAGCAAAGTTATAACATTTTTTAAACAAAAAACATGTGCACAAGAAAGAACTACATAAGGCCAGAAGTGAAGTGGAGTACCTCAGTATAAGCTTCAATAGCAGCACCAAGGCGCTCTTTCTTAAAGTAGAGGTTACCCTGGTCTTTGAGAAGCTCAGCTTGCTTCTCCGGTGTTGCCACCTCTCTAGCCATTCCTGTGCTCTGGCCTACTCCCCCCCCTTCAGCCTCTAGTCCTATATCTGCAGCCCTGTGCGAAGTATGTGACTTCAGTCCTGAAAACCTACCACGACAAAAGTGGCCTATGCGCTCCCTTAACGGATTCATTCAATTAGTCTTTTGTCGCCCTTCTCTTTTGAAGAAACCCTATAACGATGCTATAATCCCAGCGCTATCTATGCAACCTGATAAAGATGATAGATCGCCTCCCCACCCCCTCAAAACTCGTGATTTCACACAAAGCAGAAGAAGAATGAAACCGAAGACGGAACTTTGTTTTCCGAACAAGAGAGACTAAACAAGCGCTGGACAAAATTCACGAACTGCAACAAAAACTTCACATCAAAGACATCAACCAAACATACTCGCCTTTGTACACACCTTCACTCTCTAGAAAACCCTATATATCCCTATGAAAACCCGTTCTCTTAAAAGCTCGCGACTACAGCAGCAAGCAAAGCAGAGACGAGGGGAACAAACTGATAGAATTAGAATTGCTCGGGGTCTCTCACTCTTTCGTTTTCTTTTTTCGTTCTTTCCTTCTGTCTGTGTTCCCTTCCCCTTTCTCTCTATCAATCAGTCTCTCAATGTCCCGGCTGGGCGACAAACAGCAGCAGGGCAGGGCATCACAGATGACGAGGAGATAGGAAGAGTAGTGTGCTACGGTGTCAAGACCCTAATTTGGTGGAAAAAAAGAGCAGCACCATGTGTGTGATATTCAGTTTGGCAGTCTCACCTCGTCAACAGGGTGACAATGCGTGTCAATTCCCAAGAAGCAGCAGCAGCGGCTGAGTGCAATAACAGAGATGCGCGTGGCGTCGTGTCTGTGGGTTTCCAAAACACAGCGTCCGGATGTCCGCCACGAAGACAGAGAGAAGAGGGACCGCAACAGGAGCAGCAGCAGGAGGCGGCGGATGAACCTCCAAGCTCTCCTTTCTTTCTGTGTCTGTCGAGAACGCAACGCAGACGAATACGCTACACAATAATAATAGACTGCAGTGAGTTTGCGGTTTTTATTTTTTTCCTCCTTTTTTGAACTCGTTTTCAGCAGCCTCGTTTTTTTCTCTTTTTTTTTCTTTTTCCTTGTTTTCTTTTTTGTGGTGCGAAATTTTCCTTTTTGCCAGCCTTTTATTTGATTTTTTGCGGTTGTGCGATTTTGGAAAGTTAGTAATCACTGAATCTCGCCAGAATATCGCCATATTCTCCATATTCGCCATATTTACAAGATTCTAGCCAGAATTCGTATATATGTATATATATATTTTTAATTTAAAATTAATTTTTAATTTTTGTAATAGGCTGGACAATACACTGCAGTCTGCACTGAAGTGAATTTGCAGTTTTTTTTCTCCTTTTTTGAACTCGTTTTTGACAGGCCTCTTCTTTTTTTTGGTGCCAAAAATTCGTTTTTGGTAGCCTTTTATTCTATTTTTGGGGTTGGGAGATTTTGGAAAAAATTTAATCACAAATTCAGTAAGTTTTTTAAAAAATGAACTAGCCAGAATTCGGAAAAAAAAGGTTCATTTTCTAATTATTTTTGTAAAAATCGCCACATTTTCTTTACATCATTCAAACTCGGCATCCAAAAATAAATAATGTTGTTTAATTCTGTTTCCTTTCATTTTTTTGTTAATCGCCAAAAGGGTTTTAGAAATATGGACTCCTTTTTTGGTAGCATTTTTTTTTACTGTGGGTGCGAAATTTTCACACTGTTGCGAGATTTTGGAAATGTTTTAATCACAAATTCAATTTTCTGAAAAAAAAAAAAAATCGCCAAAACTCGTAAAAGCACTTCAATTTTTCTTGTAGATTTTTTTTAAAGAAATTTCCGGTAAACATAGCCAAATTTCTGTATATGAATTCAAGTAGGCAGCCAAAAAGATAGAAAGATGTTTAATTTTTTTCCTATCTTTTTTTTAATAGCCAAAAAGGTCAGAGAAAAATGGACTGATTTTCTGACTCGCTTTTGGCAGCCTTTTTTAAAACTTAGGGTGCAAAATTGAAAATGTTTCAATTTTTTCTCTTAAAAAAGCGGCACGTTTTTAAACATGTGCACAGCCAAAAATAAATAAGAACGTTCAATCTTTTTCCTTTCATATTTTGTTAATAGCCAAAAATCAACTCCTTTTCTGAAATCGTTTTTTGGCAGCCTTTTTTTTTAGCAAAATTTCACAGTGTTGCGAAATTTCTGAGATAAAATATTAAAAATTGAATAATATTTTAAATCGCCAAAATTAAAAAATATCAACTATTCTGCCACAATTGCCAAATTTCTATACATGATTCATGTTGGCAGTAAAAAATAAATAAGGATGATTTCTTTTTTTTCCTTTCATATTTTGTTAGCTGAATTTGGCTATATTGGCTTATGGGTGATCACCACTTCAGCTACATCACAAATTTTTTAATTTTAAAAGACTAGTACCCACTATTTACTTTTGTTGATTCTTTCACTAAAAAATGCGAGCCATGTATTATGAATAAAAAAGAAATTGATATTTTGAGCCATATTAAAATATTTGGTGGTAAAATTTTGCAACTTGGTGATATTTATGGGTTTTTTTATCACTAAATTTAGACTTTTTTTAGTCCCCCTAAATCACTAAGATTCTGCATTCAAGTTTCAATAAGTAGCCAAAAAATAGAAAGCTCTTTTAATGTTTCTTCCTTCATATTTTGTTTGTAGCCAAATTTGGCTAAATCATCTTATGGATGATCACAACTTGTGCTAAATCACCAATTTGAAGCAAAAAAAAATTGCATGCCTACTACTTTCCTATCCATGTCTTTTTCAAAGAAAACTAAATATATCAATTTATACTAATTTGATGTATTTAATCAATATATCAATTTATTTAACTATTATTTAATTTGTATACCCTAGAAAACTAAATTGATATCAATATTGATGAAATAGGTCCCCATAGTAGTGAATTTTTTTTCAACATTTTTTAATATTAAAAACTTGGAAAAAATTAAATCTTTGTCAATAAACATTTCTTATTTCCAAAATCCCAATATACAATCAAAGGGTTTTTCTCATAACTTTGCTAGTAAAACTGTATTTTCTTCAAGAGGGCCATGGCCATGCATGTTAGGCTTAATGTTTGAAGTGATTTCCCTTGTTTCCATGGCCATTTCACCATCATCCAAGCCAACCATCTACATACATGGATATGAGAAAAACATTCAAAGAATCCTTGGGTTGCATATATTAAAATCCCAATCTATCACACTTGATTAGTCTTTAAGTTATGCTCATTGTGCCTATGGCACCTCTATGAGTCTTTGTGAAATTAATCCATTGATAAATAGTAGGTAATCACATTTACAATGTGACCAAAATATTGAAAAACTAATACATCTTTCCATTATATTGAAGCAAAATCATTTTATGTATTTCCTAATTTTTAATTGAGTTCTCTTCATGTTCAAACCAATGGGATCTTATTCACTTGCCTCCTATTTCACTAAGGATTCCTTATCAAAAGATGTCCAACACATTGATTTTATTCCCATGATACATGACACACATGTAGCTTCAATGATATTAACCAAGCACTTTACACAATACCCATCATACTTATTTTGATGCATCCTTCATAGACCTATTTTTTTGCATCTTCTTGTATTTTTTGACCTAGCTTTATCATGTGCTACAAGATCAACACCCAACTTTATTGAAATTAATAATGTCACACACATGAAAACATGCACACAAATATAGTTAATGCCTAGGTTTGTTGATTTCTATGTTTTGCTTTGAATTTGGATTCCTACATTTATAGGTGAAGACATTTTGTAACATGAAAAATGAGACTACATGCCAAACTTGGGATGAACACACACAAAAGTTAAAACTTTATTCACATTAAATTGGGTTCCAATCACAAAGCAAATCTTTTGAAAAATCAATATTCTACAATAAAAACATGACATGCCCTTGCTTGTTTCTTGAGTTTCATTTTGTTTCTTGCATTTTGTTTTCAACCTCCTTCATATTACAAATTCATGAATTATGATGTTTGTGATTGTGTTTATGGTCGTATTGCATACTTTTACCTCCTAAGAATGTTGGGACAAAAAATGTTTTAATTTCTTGATTTGTTATATGTCGATTTGCATTTGTAATTGTTTTTACTCAATGAGGTATTTGGTTGTACTTTGCATTCAATGCTCATATGATTTGCTATGAGGAGATGAGGCCCTTTAGGACAATCCTATATCTTGTCATATCCATCATGAATCACAAGTCTATTATAATAGCTTCCTCCAAAATCATACATTGTAATCTTAAACAACTTCATTTCTACCTATTTAGATTTGAATTATTTGAAATTTTTTTCATTCTGTTACAAGTCATCAAGCAATTTTTTTTGGTTAAACAATGAGGATTTCAAAAATACAATTCAAAGTGTGCTTGCATTTCCTATGTAACATTTACACCTTAAATGTCTTGATCTTTGAGATTGCCATTCAAAGTCACCACAAGACAAATTGTGAAAGGTCAAAATGATAGAGATATTTGTTTAGGACTAAACTTTTTTTTTAATAATGTTAGGATTCCATGGTGTGGCTTTCAATCAAGCACCAAGTTGAGGTCTTGGTATGTAGGATTTTGAATTATGACAAAATCTTCTCTTCTACTAGCATTGCATGAAGAGGTCATGGCTTGTATCTCCCAAATTTGCATCTCAAAGTTGTAAGCATCCTTAAAACCAACCATTGTTTTGAAATTTTGACTTGAAAACCTATAATTCATATGTGCTATTCCAATATGGGTATATATTTTAAGTCATGTGTTTTGGTGCTATGTAGTTTATTGTTCTCCGAATGGTATGTTATATTTTGATCTAAAGCGTGTTATTGTGCAAGCATTATAAAACATTAAAGTTTAATTCAATTACCTTAGGATATTCAATTGGCGTAAATTTATGACATGCAATGGAATCTTCAAAGATATTAGTTTGATAGAATCAAGAGGAAGAAAGTTGAACAAATCAACCAAAGGAAATTTAGTTCTTAATTGAAAGCTAGAGAGAAAGTGACAATTAATTGTGTGGAGTTAGCAACCAACACACATGTTTGGTGTTTAGTTTTAAATAACTAGTATTACTTTGATTGTGGTTCTATTTGTCCTAATTCTTTGGTAACTTCTTTTGCCATTTTGTTTAGCTCCTTTTTTCCATTGAAAGTAAATGGTCGTATATTTAAAATATTATTTTCATAGTTAGGTGAAAATATGGTAAAGTGAACACAAAAATACTTATTTATCATTTGTATGTATGTTGTGCATATCAAAAACATGCAAGTAACCTCAAATTGAATGGAAGTATAGTAAAAAATCATTGTTCTCTATTGAACATATGGGAATCCACTTACAAAAAAGTAAAAGCAAATGAATTTTCAAATTTTAATTCATTTAAGAAAAGGATAATTTTAGGGTTTAGGGTATTTTAAACACAAAAAAGAATATACATATATCATTATACTTTAAATCATAGGATTAAAAAAATCTATTTTCTATTCACCCATTTCTTCCTTACTTTACATGGACTTTACAACATTTCACATTACAAAAAATAAACTAAAAAATTGCTTGCATTTCAAGCAAGTGAATAAAAAATATTAAAATATGTTTAAAATTGAAATTGGATGCAAAATAATGAATAATTATCTTTCTTTGGTCATTCAAGTCAAAATATCAATATATAACAATTTATGATTAGTTTTTGTGGTACTTTCAATTGATTGCATTACAAGTAGACACTATAAATTATGGGTATAATCTATCTTGCTTTGACCTAGTTTTGTTGTGTTTCCTTATCATCAATTGGCCACTTGTGACCATAAATTGAAAATGTATGTTTGGTTATCATGATTATTAACCTAACAAAAAATTATCATCAAAATTGATTACTCAATTTTCTTTTATAGTTAAAACTTCATAATCATTTTTGTATTTGTTTATTTCACCCAAGATTGGTAGGCTATGACCTACTTATAATAGACATCCACAGACAAAATACATGTTGGTGATGGATATAGTTTTTAAAGTAATGTTGAAATGTTTGCTAATCCACCTCTAGCATATAGGTAACACAAAATGGGTTTGGAGAGGATGCATTTATAAAGGGTTACAAATGTATGAATGACATTTGATGTTAGGTCTAGGTAGTATGTCAGATTCTTATTGAAACCAATTTTTTTCTAGATGTTGCTTATTTGCAATACTCGACATTCTCATCAAAAATTGGGATGAGTGGACTCATGTAATGCCGAAGGTCGATGGCCAAGCCTATATTCACTATGATCTTTTCTTATGCATTAATTTTTGTGGCATCAAATTGTCAAGTCATGATAAGTAGGCTAGTGGAAATTCAAAAATAATGTTTTGGGATTGTCAAGAACTTTTTATAAATCATTTTTTTATCTTTGTGGCGTAAACCACAATGAGGTAAGCATTACTCCATTAATGTTGGAAGTAGACAAAATTGTTCAAACATGTCTACAATGTACACTTCATGCAATATCCTTCTTTAAAAAAATTGCATGTTTCAATTTTTAAATCTTTAGTCTAAAATCAAGATGGCCATACTAACATTCATGTTCATAGGGATTCATGTGACATTGTTTTGGGTTGAACTTGAATTTTATGCTCAAGGTTTTTAAAGACTTTGGCTAATGAAAGACATCAAAGGTGCATTAGAGGCCTATGGGAAAGTTAAACTTATACAACAAATTGTGTGCCGCCCATTTTCAATTAACCTCATGTGAATTCATGACAATGTTTTAAAAATACGTTTCTTTTTATCATTAAACTACACAACTACAAATCTTCCTACTAATTTCATTACTATACAACTTTTTATTCCATTGGTGTCTACAATTTCATATATATTTTTAGAAATATCCCTTCATCTATTAAGTTACCTTGACATACAAACTTCATATGGGTTGTTTAGATGTGGTAAACTTAGGTAATAGTCATAATGTATTAGGTTTTGTTCCTAGACATATTTCAAAGCTAACTATTGAATGGATAGATTTACATGGACATGAAGGATTGGACAATTACTTTGGAACATTGTTAGGAAACCATTCCTAGTTATAAATGTAAAATTTCCTTGTTTATCTAATCTTGAACATATTTTTAGACCTTTGTATACACTTTGCTATTGATGTTTATATGTTGATATTCATGTTGAGAGTTTGGTGTTGATTAATGACAAAAACATGCTCAAGTTTTTCACCATTATTAGGCCTTCAATTTTATACACTTGGAAAGTTTGGTATTTTTTGCAACTTGATGAATTTGAAATATCCTTGTTTGTTTAAATGGACTTGAACATCAATGAATAATTTCACACACATCTAATGTTTTGGAATTCCTGTGTCCTTTGGCATCGAATAAGAATGGCATATGTTAAGTGTAAGGGTATGCATAGTCGAAATATGGCAAGAAGGCTTTCAAAAATTTGAACAGTGTACAAACACTCTTATGCATATGTTCCATTTCCTCAAAGTTTGTGACATATTTTGAAATTTTGATGTAAGGTGTGCAAGCTAAACCACCCAATATTCATGCCTTGTGAAATTTTATCCATAATAATTTTTCTTTCACATTTATATTAATTTGACATTCTTATCAATAAGATATTCAACAAGTAAACAACTTTGTATTGGGTGGGGTGACTAATGTAATTTCTTGTTGGAGGTTTTGGTTCACATTGACCCTATTAATAAGTCATTCCAATAGTAATTGAAATCAACATGCTACCTCCCCCCCCCAATATTTCATGTGTGTATTCCCCCTATCAAACAATTCATTGGGAAATAAAGCAAACACCTTTAGGACTTCATTTCACAACATCTACATTAATGTTGGGCAAATGTCAACTTTGGAACATACAAGATGGTACTAATATCAAAATTGTAAAACTTTCTTCATATGGCATGGTCTTGATGTTAGTGTCCAAGGTTGAGTTTTGGCTATTATGTGGGAGGTATATACCTAGTATCAACCTAGTATAGCCTTTGTATTAAATTAATGTTATTTCAAGTCCCTACTAGCCAAGTATTGGTATAAAACTAGTTTTGCATCAAGTCAAGCCAATCGAATTGATTGTTTGATACCAAAACCAATATTAATTTATATATCAAAATTTTAACATGGTACTTATATGCCCAACATTGGAATGCACCATTACATCATTTCTAACATTCTTTTTAATGGGTTGTTTGATGTGAATCAATATTGTATCACCTTTTCTTACAATCTAAGTTCTTACACGTGGTTAATATCTATTATTAAAAAAAATTATCCTCAACTTTATGGTTTTGGTTTGGTTTGGTTTATTTCAATTATTAGTAATGGGCCTTCTTTGTTGTGTTTATACCCAACCCATTGACCCATTGGAAATCCATCTATGAAAATGTGTTCGTGATAATGAACACACATGAATTTAAAGGAAACTTCAACATCACCAAGGAACAATCACATGTTTTTCCCTTTTACCACATCTCAAATATCCAAATGGCATATCAACATTGAGATTTTTCTTTTTATGGATGGGATTTACACCCTTGCAAATGTAGTCATTGTTGATTTGACTTATGCAAACCTTTTCTTCCAAGCAATCTCTATTCATGGTTTTGCAACGCCAAAAATAGTCCAAATGGAATAACAAAGTTATAGTTACATCAACATCTTAAGAATAAATTATTTCCCCCTAGAATCCAATTTTTTCAAGTTGTTTACATAAACAAGCTTATGATCTTTTTCACCTTGGTGGCCAACAATATATGCATGGGATATGAAAAGCCCATGAAACCCCCTTTCAGTCCTAATTTCTTATTTAGAAAAATGTTTCAATAACTTTTCAATGCAAGCCTTTGTAACTATAAGTTGAGCAATACCATTGGAGTTGGCTACTTTTTGACTACTAATGCTACCTAACCCTTTGCCACTTCAAACATCATATTAGTGTTTGTTTTAGGATTTTTAAAAAAAAAACCAATGTGGCTCACAAAAGTGTAATAGTAAAAAAAATGGTGACCTTTTATTTTTCAAATTAAAATAAGATGATGACATATATATAAACTTATTCAAAAGTGAAATCAATCCTTAAGCCAATTAATGATAGAATAGGCCTAATTGCCCATAAATATTGAAATAGCAAAAAAAGTAATTCAACGACCTAAAAAAATGAGAAGAGGAATAATGAAGTGACATGGAAGCTAGTGAAACCATTTTTTAGCCCCTCCCTCAAATCATGTTGAAATTTAGATGAATTTTTATTAAGAAATATTGAAATTTCCTTTCACAAAAAACAATATTTTTATAAGTGAAAAATATCACCTATCATTTTGATTTTAGCACTAAAATGGAAATTTTTTTGGTGATATTTTGCCAATGTTTCATTAATAAAAAGAAGGCCACATCTTATATTCTACAAATAGTTGAAGTTTAATTTCTAGCCTAGACTTACATCTTCCAATTTTTGAACTTAGGAATAGGTATTAGTAATAATTTGGACCAATCTTTCTTCCTCGTTGTTTTTTTTTCCCCCTTTTAATCTCACCTTTGTTTTGTCTTGGAATAAAGTCATACATGTTTTAAGTTTACATCAACTAAAGGTTTAAAATAAGGGATGTTTAACTATCACTTATCTATTTCTATGTTTGTCATTTGTTATTTCTAAGGGCAAGGTCTCACATAGTAGCATAGTTTGCTACCAACATGGAAAAAAGGGGCATGAAGGCTAAATGTTCACATTAAAGTTACCTTCCAATTTTTACATAGATCTCATTGAATTATTAGAAACATTTGTAAAGTCTTCAAAGGATAGGATGTTCACCCCATGTTCATTGAAAACATGAGGCATAGTGGAAGACTTGGGGCAAACATGTGATGAAGGAAAAAAAAACTTGGAAATGCACCAATTTTAGTGCATTTCCAAGTTTCAACTTGAGTTTGGGAGTTTTTCAATGTTGATTCTAATAACAAAGGTTCATGTGCATGAGAACACAAAATGTTTTTTGTGTGAGTTTAATAAAGTTTCAAATGTTTGAAGGCATAAAACTTCCAAGGTTTTTATGTGAATGCAAGTTTGGAAAGGTGAAAGGTAAAAAAACTTGGAGAGGTGGGAATTAAAAGAGCTAAAAAAAACCCCTCAAACAAGTGATCATTTTTGCAAAGTTGTGTGAGAGAATTTCATGAAATGAGAAACAAATGTTTATAGTTATAATGGGTTTCAAGGGAGCTAAGAAGCCCATAGAGAAAAAAACAAGGTGACATGTGAAAGTGAAGAGAGAGAAAGAGATGTGAAAGGGGAGGACATTTCAATGATCTCAAGTTGCATGGGGGTGTTTGGGTTCTTAATAATAAACATTAAGATCTAGAGGTTACATACAAGGTGTTAAAAATTTCAATAATGAGAAAGGGTTGCAATAAGGTCAAAGAATAAGATAAAGCTTACTATAAGGGTTTAGGGTTTCGATAATGGTTTGCATTATTGAAATAAATAAAAGCATGGAATTTTGTTCAAATTATTTGGTTAATTTTTACATGTGAAGAATATAACCTTTTATAACCATGGTCATTGTAGTTAAACTTTATGGAAATGAAGACATGATTTATAATTGGGTTAAAACATGTAATTAGGAGCCAAAAAGGATGTTGGATGTTAAACATAATTAGTCAAAATCAAATATTTATTTATTTTATTACCATTTAAAACCATAGTAATATTCATGGCAAGTTAATCTCTTTTCCCTCTTATGAATGTCAAGAAATTTAGAGTAAAATTTTGTTTAATCTAATTTTAAGTTTTGGTTTTAATTTAGGATGTTTAAAAATGTACACCTATTGTGTTAGATGGAGTCAATTTTACAAAGGACTATCAAAAGGACTCATATAATAAAAGAATTTTCATTGAAAAAAATATAGACGATATGAACATATTAAGCACACTAAAAAAACACTCATACTTAAAAAAATGTGGAATCTTAAAACTTTAAAAATTTAAAGAATGTTTCAAAATTGTTTCAAAATTTCAAAGCTTCAAGAGTCCTTTACCACATAGAAATGGGTTATAATGTACATGATGTATTAAGAAAAATTATAGCTTAGAATACAATAAAACTAAAGAATGTGAAATTTTAATTTTTGGTCATGACTTAAAATTTTGATCATTTTTCATGATGAAATATTGAATATATACAGAAATGCACATTTTTAAATTTTCATATTTATTCAATAATGATTAACAAAAAAAAATGATGGATTGGGGAAAAATCTAAATATTTTTAAAGATAAGTTACAAAAAATTTCATTCAAAATTTCATTTGCATGTAAAAGGTTTTTTTAAGGAAAAAAACTTATAATCCTTTTCCAAAGTAATCCTTTAAGCTCTTAGTTATAGGTTTTGACCACATTACTACAAAATGTAGGTGCAATCCATTAGTCCTTGTTCACTAAACTAATGAATTCACCATTTCCCCACCAGGTTTTGTTCACTATAACTAGTGAATTCACTCATAATCCAGTGAAATCACTTGGCGTACAAAGACGCCTTTTGGTAATGAGACCAATGTTGTGCGATTCTTGACTTTAGGGTATAACTTCTGGTTTTGGTTCTGCACCACCATGGAGGGATAGTTTTAGGTCCAATTGGGGTAATATAAATTTTAAGAACCTTGGGTTGGATTAGGTTCCAATTATTTCATCAATCAATAAATTGGTTCCGATCTTGATAGGGTCATTAAAAATTATCAAAATAGTCATCTAGTTAATTATAGGTTCTCAAATATTTGATGGTTCCATCTCCGATTTTTATTCATTTTTAATGTTGATGGGTTTAGATTCAATTCTTATTCATTTTTAATGTTGATGGTTTGGAATCCGGTTTTTATTCATTTGTTATGTTGATGGTTCTGAATCCAATTTTTATTCATTTTAATGTTGATGGTTTGGATCTAATGTTTATTCATTTATCCTGGTTTTCGATTATGTTCAGGTAGATTTGTTAGTGGTTAGGTTGGGATAGATTTTGGTTAGTATGGGATTAGGGTCCAACTTGACTTTGGTGTCCAATTGATAGTAAACCAATTTAAGTGGCATGGAATCTAACTCTAAATGTGAGTTATTATTGCAAGATTATGACTGAATGGGTATAAGTAAGTTACACTAAAAAATTAAATGTTTTAATCAAATATATCATTCCAATGCAATAACCTACAAACATAGCATCCAAAGTGTAATATAATTGTCTTCAAGGAAGAATTGTTCTCCCCATAGCACAATACAAAAAGTTGGGGGTCAATTTACTAAAGAATAAGCAAAAACAACCCATGAAACACCTTTAACAACCTTTTTGCTTACAAAATAAGACTATTCTTTTTGTAACCAAAAGGTCCAAGGTCCAAGTTTACAATCCTAGAAACCATAAAGCATGATGGTGGTCCAAGTTTATAATCCTAGAAATTAAAAAGTCTAATGGTGGTCCAAATTTACAATCCTTGAAACTAGCAACTCTAATGGTGTTCCAAGTTTACAATCTTAAAAACCAACAAATTTGATGGTAATCTAAATTTATAATCCTAGAAACCAACAAGTTTGATGGTGGTCCAAGTTTACAATCCTAGAAACTAGAAACTCTGATGGTGGTCCAGATTTACAATCCTAGAAACTAGAAACTCTGATGGTGGTCTAGATTTACAATCCTAGAAACCAGAAACTTTGATATGTAAGGTTTAAGGTCATACACATTACATATGTAATAGCTCCTCCATTAGCATAAAGTATAAAAGTTCTCCTTTCATCACTTATTTTTTCTTGTAACCTAGAACCCAACCCATAACCCTTAAAAAAAAAAATGGTGGGCCATTTGGATCAGACAGTCCTTTAATGGCAGAAAAAATTATCACACTCCATGTGCTATATACATGGTTAGTTTTCCCAAATACCACAAAATCCCGAAGAACCTCATAGACTTTTCTAAAGAATCCCAAAACACCATAAAAGCTTATTACCATGCCTTTTAATATGTGACCATCCTCTTATTAGACTGAAAACTTGAAACCAGCAAATATTAACTAATTTTTAGACGACATTCAACATTAATGTGACAACTTTGCATATCTCCACTGTCTCATCAATTCCAGATGTTCACCTTAGGTTAATGGACAATGCAACAAAAAAACAAAAAAACATGAAAACCTTCCATCCATTAGCCATCAACTTGAAGCTACCACCTCCTCATCATACTTGCAAACAATAGAAAAAAAACCTAAAGTCTAACAATGTTATCATCCACTTCCAAAAGCCCAATCTTACCCATATTGTCTTCATTTTCTTCCATCAACATTCTTTCCAATTCTATGAAGTCTTCCATGGACATTGCACTTGCTCGAACATCATCTAGCTAGTTTTGATAAATGCTCACAAGCATCTCTAGATTTTCTATGTCCAATTTAGACCGTCACATGTTCATGCATATACCAGTAATGGCGAATACCCTTTCAACTTCAATTTATGACCTAACAATCTTTAGAATTTGTCGAACCACAAAAACAACATAAGAAAATTGTGATTCATGAACTTTCACCATGCAAGTAGGCTTTTGCATTCCTCATCACTTACCTTCCTGATTCTATAATGATTCAGTTGTTCCTTGACCATTGATAAAGCCATTTTTTCATCAATTTCCATTAGGTCATACAATGACCTAACTCCAAAATTATTCATTTCAGAATTAGTCGCTATAGAAGCAACAACAATTTCATTTGTAGTAGACAGGTTCAAAAACCTATAAACATGAACCAATAAAGGAAATAAAACATACCTATCATATTCATTTACAATTAGAGTATTTTTTTCCTTCCCAACATACTGTATGACCAGCCCTAAACCTTTGAAACGTGGGTCTAACATCATACTCAACATATTATGAGCTTTTCATTCTTGAAAGGATAACAAAAATGAAAGGAAGAGTTGAAGAATAATTACCATTTGCTTTTGCATCTGTTATCACAAAACTTGAAGTTTTACATCAAAATCTTGAGTTTCTGAGGAATTAAATACCAAATATTGTACATGCATATTGATGACCAAAGAAATTGTAGCAATAAGCACATTGGACAATAACTAGTAGCCTTTGACTTTGGTTAACGACACACTGGCTAAAAATAAACCCCAATGTATTAGAAACAATTTGAGCTATAGCCAAACCTAAAGGCTCGGCACACATCCTTGTAGAGCCATAGATTGTTGTTATCCATAGTAACATGCAATTATGTTATTGAGTTCTAGTCTCCTAGAATAAAATCATTTTTGAAGCAAATTTTGTCTTCATTGGAATTTTTAATTTGTGTGGATGTATGCTTGTATCCAAATAAACTTTTTGTCACTCTTGACACCCTTTTCCATTTTTTTTGGTCCAAGTGATGGCTTTTTGCAAAATAGACTGACATTCTTTGATGGAAATTCATGTTAATCCAATAAACACTTTAGTGTCATTTGTTGCATACTGGCAGCATTTATAAATTGCATGCCCCCAACAACTCCCTCTAAATGGCATTGTCAACCTTAATAGTTCGCAAGAAACAACAAAAGTTAGGGCACTGGTCATAGTATTTATATTATTACCTTCATCTTTTACATATGCCATGATCTTAACATTCAATCCATATGATGTTAACACTTCATTCACTTGTATGGCCATGGCAACCCTAGAGGTTTTTGTAGTCTCAACCAAGCCGATTGACCCATGACCATGCTCCCAATCATGGTTCAAAAAATGAACAATCAAAACAAAAGTGTCCATTCCTCCCCTTGACATCCACAAATCAAAATTCAACGTGCAAGTGTCACAAGCTTCAAGAACTTCATAAATGAATTTCTTTTTTGTCTTCTCAATTAACCTTAACAATATGTCATTCATTAATTGACACCTTGATGGAAAAAAACACGAGGATTCTACTTCAAAATTAACCTTCTGAGGAATGGTGCCTCAACAAAAGACAATGGCACCAATTCTTTAGCAATGAACAAGACCAAATCCTCTTCAAATTCAATTTGATGGGGATCATTCTTACTACAATGTATAATACTTCCAAAGAAAGATGCAATGCTAGATGGGGTGGTGTTATACCTTTTTTTGTTGCTCTTCAATCTCCCAACCCAATAGCTTTATCCCGTTCAATTTTCAATCCAAATTTTCTAGTGACTTGTTTCCAAATGTTTTCGAAGTGCTAAAATTTTGTTAGTAGACTTGTAGCTGATGATGCCACCCTTGTTAAATCCTACATGTGCAACATCAACAAGGTAACACAAAACACATCTCAATTGCTCAAGTTCAAGATGGTTTGAACTTACCTTTGAAAGAGTGATTGAATCATAGTTTATTGCCTAAAAAGCCCATGTTGTGGCATTGTGACTCTTTGGTTTCTAAAAATCTCTTTGTTTTGCCAATAGTGACCTTAATGTTTCATTTGTTATAATTGTGGTAGACAAATTTGCATTTGCACTAATATTAGGACTACCAACATAACCAACAAAAGCTGATGCAGAAGTAAAACCATAATAATTCAAATCATTCAAGTCATCCAGGATGCCATTAGACGATTGCTCAATAGTAAGGTCAACCAAGGCATGAACTTGGGGGATTGTTTCATTCTACAAATCTTCCATTTCCTACAAACATAACAAGAAAACAAAAACCATCAAGAAAATGAACAAATAAAAACATGCAAATGAAAACAAAAAATAAACAAATGCAAGAAAACATACATGAATGTAGCAAGGCACTTGAAGATGGATATGCACTACAAATCAAAAGGCAAGGGAGCACGAAGAGTAGAACATCAAATATTTCAAAGTGTTCTGCGAAAGAGGCAAAATCTTTTGCTATAATATTTCACTTTGTAATATTCCACACAAAATGTGAAGAGGCAAATTTTTTTGTGGAGACAATGACGTAACTCAAAAGTGAAACCTAAAGCGCAAGCATAGAAAACTTGGAGATAACGACACAAATAAAACACAAAAACAAAAACCCTAAATTATAACTAGAACCGGACTTTTGAGAAATGTTAGTTCTAGGGTTCTAAACCTAAACCTTAATTAACCAAACCGGGTTTGATTATCACCTTTAAAAAATAATCCTAAGTTAGGTTCTTAGGTAGGTTCCCATCCAACTTAGAACCAAGGTTAGGTTCTTATGTCGATTCCTGCACCTCACGATTCCTTGGTTTTGGTTATTGTTAGGTTTGAACACTTTGAATTGCTTCCAGTTTGGGTATTAGGAACCAAAATTAGAACTGGTGGTTCTAACCCACCAAAGTGTTTAACCACCCAACATTGGTTTTGATCCACTTGTTAAAAAGATTTGGAATTTTGCGAATTTTTTTGTGTGTTTATGGTCTTTTCCTAACCTATGTTACTAGCTTTTTGAGGCCATGAAAATGCTAGTTGCAGCTTGGTTAGTTCAATCCTTTGATAAACATTCCACATGTTTTTTTGTAAAACCATAATTTCTATCAAAATGCTTAAGCTTTAATCTATAATTGTGCTCCCAACCCAAATGCAACTTGTTGTCTCCTTTCATGGATAACATTGTATTTACACATATTTTCTCACATTTGCCATTGAGCCTTTTAATGTTTTAGCATCTTTGTCAAGAAAAAAAAACATGGTTTATTTTTGTAAGCAAGAATTTCCTTTGGAATGCATTAGATGTTGTAAGAATAGACCATAGGCCTTACCTTCAATCCATTATAAAGATTGATACCCCAAGGTGGTCCCTTCAAAAACACTTGGAGTTTGAACTTGAATGTTTAAAGATGCAAATAAGTGATTTGAATTTCACTTTCTTTGAGTTAGATTCAAATTCATTTGATTACATTGGCCTAAAAATCCCATGATAAATCCATGATATTACAATATTATGATGTGTCACATAATGTACAATTTTGTAAATTATTTTTCATTATGCAATTGTGTAACTTTCAATTAATTTAGGTGCAATTGTGTTAATTTTTTTGGTTCCATTTCTCCTATCTTTATTGTTGTAGACCCCTTAAAAGAAATTTGGCTCCTTATTTCCTCTTTTTATTGCAACGAACCTCCCTAAAGTTTTTTTTTCCTTTATCTTTCTATTACTACAAACCCCCCTTTGGGTTTTTTTAGCTCGTTATTTCCTCTTTTTATTGCATCAAACCTCCTTAGGGTTTTTTTTCCCTTTATTCTTTCTATTGCTACAAACCCCCCCTTGGGGTTTTTTTGGCCCTGTCTTTCCTTTCAATTGTTGGAAACTGCATTGGGGTTTCTTTGTTCTTTTTTTTGTTTTATGTTGTTGTGAATCCCCTAGGGGTTTTTTTAATTCATTTTCTCCTCTTTCTATTACTACAAACCCTCTTAGGGTTTTTTGTTCCTTTTTTCCTCTTTATGTCCTAATTAAATAAAAAAACTAAAAACCCTAACCTTCCTTCTTTTTTAAATTTTCAACAATTAAACCCCCCTTGGTATTTTATCCATGTTTTTTATCTCTATTAATATATACCTCATCTAGGTTTGTTTCATTCATCTTTTTTCTCTCTATTGTTGCAAACCCCCCTCTCTGGATTTTTCACAATTTTATGCCTTTGACTTTTGTAGACCCCCCAAAAAACCTTAAAATAAACCCACTTTTCTTTCTCTCTCTAATTTTTGCAAACCTTAAAAAAACTTAGAAACCTAAACCTTTTTTTTACCTATGTAGACCCCCAAAAAACTTTAAAGTCATAGCCCCACCTGTTTCCCATTTGTGACCTCTACATACTAAATTTTTTGTAGAAAACCTTATATGCCCTTTTTTTATTTGTCCAAACCCTAAAAAAATCTATAAACACCCAACCTAGTCATGCAACACGAAATGTATTCAAAAGGTGACAATATTTTATAAATGGTACAACAAGACCCTCGTCTCACTCCTTTTTTAGGCCTAACTCTATCCCTATGTCTGATGAAATGCCAAGGCCATCATCAAGACATGGTGCTACATTTACAAGTACATTAATGGATGGGCCAATGGTCAACCGAGATTGAGATGTTGATGTCACAATCCAAGAAGCTAGCCACTATTGGTAGCAAATTGGAAACTAGTGTGGAGGATCGAAAAGCTCTATTAAAAGCAAAGGTGGATGTTAACATTAAAAAACACCTTTAAGATAGGTAGTTTGAAAGCAATTAGAAAATGTGGAGTGATTAAATATGCAAAATTCAAGGCTAAGGTTAAGGGGTTGCTAAACTTGTAACTAGTAGTCACCATCTTAACCATGTTCTATTGGGTCATCTAGGTGTTCACTAATAACTTCAAATGTGAAGTCATGTTGATGTCTATGTAGGAAATTAGTCAATAGTGTAGTTACTCGAAATAGATTATTATACTTTTCTTTTGTGAAATCAAAACAATTCATTAACCTTTTCCACTTGCATTTTAATCCTCCAATGGCCCATTCCACCTTGCCCTAAAAATTTGCACAGATTTTGTTGTACGTTAGTCAAATCACATTTGGAAAAAAATTGAAATCTAAAATGTTAAACTTTAATACCTATACCCATAAATTAAACCCTAAACCCTGAACCTTTAACCTTAAAAATTATAACCTTAAAACCTTAAACTTGCACTTTAAACCTTTTAAGATTTAAGGTTTGAAATATAATCTTTTTGTACACCCTAACTGCATCTAGATCAATTCCAAGTATCAACTCATGCCTCCCAATGCAACATATCACAATCATCTCCTTCCCCATGTAACCAAGATTGCTCAATAAATATTCAAAATACTCATCAATGTGCACAAAATATTAACACCAATTTTTGTAGATGTTAAACTGGCATAGAATATTGATGTCATGGTATGACCCCATTTACTTGAGGTCCAAGTATATGAACAACCAATTGTGGTCAACCACCACCATGTTGTTAATGTAATACATTTGTTTTTGCCCATTAAACCACCTTGGATAGATAAAATTGTTTTAGAGCTTATAGATTTTGATGAAGAACACATCTATAAATCCAATGTAGCCTCAAAATTATGAAGATTATGTCACCAACACCTATCATTCCTCTCTAGTGGGCCATCACACTTTGTCGAAAATGACAAAATTGATACAAGATGCAATAAAAAAATGCCATCATCATTTATTGCATTATTGCTCCAATTCCACAAGAAGGCATAATATTTAGTAATATTGTCATGTTTCATGTGTAAGATGAAACTGAGCATGAATTATTATGAGGATAATTTGAATTGCTTGGAAATGTGACATGTCTTTCCTATCAACCTTTGCATGCCCAATAATGGTTGAAACTACAAGTTGTGGTAACTTTTCAAATTCCCCTATAATAAAATTGGTAAAGGTTTTAAACAAACATGGCATGGCTTGCATGGTTGTTAGGATGTCCCACACACCTACATTGAGGTCAACCTATTGTCTGCCTCCTCCTAAGTATGCTGGTGTGAAATACTCCCAAATGTTGACACAAGCCATTACAGCTTGCTCTCCAATATGATCCTCTGCCATAATCTTGCCAAATAGGTTGTTGATGCTAGAGGAGCTTGAGTCAAGGCCCAGAATAATAAACTCCACAGGCCACAAGTAGAATGGGTCACCAAAAAACGAACTCAAGTGAAATGGGCCCTTCAAAATGAAAAGAAGTTGAATGGCTTCCTCAAAAATAAATGAAATGAGATCAAATGGGGCTCCCATAGAAATGAGAGATTTGGCACTCCCAAGTAAGAAGGGATTGGAAAAAAGAGAAAGAAATGACATGCCTCCCACTTGTATAGTCCCATTGGCAAAAATAACTAAAGGGTTTGAACCACCCCCAACCCTCCACACCCTAAACCCTTAAAAAAAGACCCAATCCCTATGCTATGGTAAGGCCGAAAAGAAAACCCAAAATCACCCTCCATAATCCCCAATAGAAAATTCTCATGAAGCCCCTCACCCCAACCCACCCACCCATCCTGAAAAAAGGA
>Ga0116231_10000365_pt1 | contig 74404 bp, 48 predicted proteins | sample S1TSphgellanicum_2_FD_89695 | JGI IMG/M metagenome (GOLD analysis project Ga0116231, IMG submission 89695) | Host-associated microbial communities from peat moss isolated from Minnesota, USA - S1T2_Fd - Sphagnum magellanicum MG | ecosystem: Host-associated > Plants > Peat moss > Unclassified...
GGAGAGTGGTGTAATGTACCATAAATTAATATATATTGTGTGAGGGTCCCTAAATTCACTGACTGTCTTTGTGAATGTCCTTTCCCCCTGCCTTTTAACCCCCTGGGGCTCTGGCCTTCTTGCGAGGACGCCCTTCTTGTTAGTACCATGTGGACTCTGGGGAGTTGTAACTAATGGTTGGATTATTTATTCATTTAGTATCATTATTATTATTAATTATTATTTATTTCCTTTTTTGTTTCCCTCAATAAACTCGTATTTTTATTTTCATAAAGACTTACTTGGATTTATTTTTTTGTGTGATTGGAGAGCATTTCCTTCACTGTTTGCAAGGCATTTTGAAAAATGGAATGCCCACCCAAGTGGGCATTGAGCATTTCATTAAGATAAATCATGTATTTAGTTTAATTCTAAACTTTTAAATAATAATAATAATAACAAATGACCATTTCAAGATTGAATTTTTTTTAAAAACATTTTGATTTGGAGATCACCATATGATGTAACAATAAGTAATAATAATAATAATAATAATAATGTTTTGTCTCACCAAGTGATGCAACAAATGAATGTTTCCAATGTTTTGTCTCTAGTTTAATAGAAAACTTAATTCTAACTACCAACTTAGAAGATTCCAGAATTAATTATTTAATCCAGGATTAACTAAATACGTGTTATAACAGTAAGTTCTGAATCAAATGGATGCATAACCAAGTTGTTATATATTATACTTTGAAGGTGATGTTAGATGTCAATTCTATGTGTTTTTTCCTCTTACATTGAAAACAATGTGAAAAAATGCTTTTACTAAAAGCTACAATACAGTGAAATGGTGTTATATGGTTTTCATATGTATCTTAAATAGCCACATTTCATGGACACCAAAGCATTAAACATTTGTAGAACCCATGGTGATCCTCTACGGTTCTTGAATTTCCCTTCATCATGGGTTCTCTCCGTTTGATGCCAATCAATGTTTTTTGTTTCCAAAAGAATTTGAATCTTTCAACATTTTTCCCAAACTCCCAAGCATGGCTATGTGTTGGACTATGGCTTTCAATAGAGCTTCTTTCAGTTTGTTTTTGGGGAGAGAAGTTGCCCATGATGTTGCACACTGAATTCTCAGAACATACTGAAACATATTAGTAAATGAATTAGACGTCATTCAAAGACTTGATGATTTTTTAAAATGAAGTTTTAGACAAGATCAATGAGAAATAAAACTTAACTTATTTTGCATACATCAAACCCAACATATTTAATTTAACAAAAAATCAGATTTTATTTAAAGGAAATTAAGAAAAAAAAATTGCATTCATTGGTACATAAGACTAAAGTAGCAATATCAATCATGACATATACGATACAACCTTTAATATGGTCATTTGTGGAATAATGTCGAATGGGAAACCAAATGAACTGGTCCCCAGGGGAGTCTCACTCACCCTTAATCTTGGATTTGCCTTCTTTGCATCTTCACTGCTGGCTCATATTCATAATTCTTACATTAAATCAAGCCTTTGTCAGGTATAAAGATCCTGCAAATCTTCTGAACTCGTACCTATTTTCGTGAAATGGTACCCAATTTTGCTCGTTTTATGACTACCTGAAAATTTGGGATGAACTAGGGATTAAAGGGTCAAACTAGGGCCCAAATAAAGGGTGACTTTAGAGATAACTCTATTGGGCCACACAAACTTTAGTTCTTTAATTATGTATGAACATAAAAATAAAATATTGAGTTATCATCTTTTCACTTTCACCCATTCCACCAATGCTTATTTGTCCAATTTCACACCCTTCAGACTTTTCAAGAGCCAATGAATGAGCGGGAAGATAATTTGCCAAAAGTCAAGTAAATGTGTCAACAAAAGCAAGAGGAGAGAAACTTAGAAGACAACTTGACATCCATTCGTTGGCCATCATCAAAGACAAATCCAAAGACAAAGTGGTGATCATTCACAGGAATATCTAGCCAATTTTGGCTACAAGCTAAACATGAAAGTAATTTTGTAAGAAAATTCCTTCTATATTTCTGGCTACCTGCTTGAAGCTTGTTTTAAAATCTGGTGATTTTTCTTAAATTTGATTGAAAACCTCAAAAAACACATGATTTTAGCAGTTTTAATTTTTAATATAGCATTTTGGCCCAGGTTTAGTCACCCAAAAAAGGCATGCCAGGCCCCCATTTCAGCCTGATCCTCCACTGCAGCCAACTCAAAAGCAATCAACTCATCCAAGGACCACTCTAGCCAGTTTCTTTGGGCCAAGAGAGTTCCATAGCTCAAAAGCAATAGCAATGAGAATTTTATTCAAAGCAATGCTTGGCCAATGACAGAAATACTAAGGATCCAAAGAGTGAAAATATTGTGTCTGGACCAGGCTTTTTTTTGTGTGAAACTTCACACTGGTGCAAAATTCTTCATATTTTCTGTTGCAAATTCCATGATTCTCTTTTAAAACTGTCACGGAAGTTAAATTTTTTCCAAAAAGTCCTCTAAAATTCTCAGATTTCTACATGTGGTTCAACAAGTAGGTAGCCAAAAGCATATATGGACATTTAAATTTTTTCCTGTCATATTCTGTTAATTGTCAAGTTTGCCTAAATCAGCTTATGGACAATTGCCAACTCAGCTACATTAAAAAAACTGAAAATAAATAAATTCAATGGTCTGTATCAGCTTATTTTTCTTTGGCAAATTTTTGCACTGTGACAACCCAAAAATCTGGAAAAATCTGGAAAATTTCGTTTTAAGTGAAAATTTGAAAAACATTGCAAAGAATTTGGGAATTTTCACCTAATTTTTTAAACCAAAAAATTGAAAATAATAATAATAATAATAAATTGTGGGATTTGCGTGCGTGGGTTCTTGTCATTTCTTTGTTAGCCTTCACTATCAATGACTGCAGAATCATGTCAGTTGGTATCAATAAAAGCCTTAAAAAGGTTATTTTGTTGAGGTGCATGCACGTCATCAGTGGCTGATTTTTGTGTGTGACTTGTGAGCTTTTTCCCAATCAATTTTGTCTTAAGTGTTGGCGGGGGAGGGTTGAATTTTCTCTTTGTTTTTGCACATGTAAGCAAATTGTATGCAAAGTAAACTCTGTGGGCATTGAGGGACAGAAAAAACACAGAACCATGCTTTTGTTTCCTTCTCAATTTGCCTTTTGGCAGAACTGCATCACTGTTGATTAGCATGTTAAACCCTAAACCCTTTCTACCAAATCACATTAATGTCTGTGGTAGCAGATTATGTCATTTTCTTCACCACATTATATGACATAATCTTCATGTGATGATCAACACTGGACCAAAATGTGTGTCGAATATGAATTGCTTTTCCCATAATATGTTGAATCTGCCATCACAAACCTTAATGTCATAGAGTGTACTTTCCTTTGTCCATTATGCTGGGGGTGTCACCTAGCTTGCCCTAACGAGCTTGCCTCGCACCTTACCCAACATAATGGACAGGGGCTTGACCATTCCATATTACATTATGAACTGGTAGATTGTGGATATAACCACAGCAAGGATATTGTGTTTAGATTCATTATAGAGTAGAGTAGCTTACTGGATTTTGACCCCTAGGTAATTGGTCTATTTTTATATAAGGATTTTTGAAAAATAATATTTTGGCTTGTGTTGAAACTTGAGAATAGTTACAGAGTTATAATATCTTGAAGGATTTTGGTTTCTTTTAGAGGATTTTTTGAAGATTATATTTTTGCATGGTGAAATATTTGAGTTTCCATAATTCTTCTTTTGCCATAAATGCTTTTTCATATTAATGGCAAGGCCACAGTGTGACACACCCCTTGTTAATATATGTGGAGGGCACCCTAAAATGCAGGGTCTTAGAGGGATTTAACTCTATATGCTATTCTTTCAAGAAAGACAGCAGTTCTTTATGCAGGGGAAGTCCCCTTACCTGGGAACTTCCTTGCCTTTTACCTTCAGGTGACAAACCCTCAGCCTAATGCCCTCATGTCGGGCACCTCAACTTAAAGAAGTCCCCCGGTAAAGGGACTTCCCATGTGACCTAGTTTTCCCTTCGTATTTGTGGGTACTTTACAAGCCTAATCTTCCTCCTCCTGTCATTTGAGGAACCTCACAATTTTGTAAAGTGCTTGGGCAGGCAGGGAGAGGGAGATTCCAATTCGATGAATTTTATATGTTGGGAAAAAGGCAGGTCACATGAGGGTTAAGTTCTTCTCAGGCATGGGAATCACCCTCAAACAATATAGGTAACCCTCTAGACCTGCCCTTTCCCCTACACATTAAGGATTCTAGTTGCCTTTCCTGCCTATTTAGAGATATTTTATTGGTAGGGTAAAGCCATGGATGGGGGCATTCTCAAAATTAGGGACCTAGGACGAGGCGATAGTGGAGTCCAGCCCTGCATTTTGGGAATGTTCCCCACCCATGATGGGCTTTACCTATCACAAAGCATGAGGCAAAATTTATCATGAACCAAATCTGTAGGCATAATTTTCCTCCCCCTATTGAGAAGTAGGCATAATATCCCTCCTATTTCAGAGGAGGGAAATTCCATTTCAGAGGAGGGGAAATTGATGAATATAAGGTGCCCTCCAAATACACTACAGATTTTCTCCGAGTGCTTTTCGATGCAGTATATTTTAATTTTTCGTAAGTGCTGATTCTGCATTTGGAAAGCTGGGCAACTAAGGTCCTTTTATGCCACAGAACATGCCCTCATAGCATTATTCTGCTACCTAGTTCTGTCCCTAGGGCTCCTCAGCCCACAGGCCTTGCTGTAGTTATTCAGTAGCAGGCCGAATGTGCTCTATGGGCAGGTCCTTTAGAACATTATGCTTTTATCTTTGCACCGACCATGTCAACAAGAGAATTTCTATTACTTGGAAAGTAAGGTTCAGTTCATAAACAACTCCTCTTCTCTACACAGAGGGTGTAAGGCTGCACTCTGTACTGGGAATGACAATAAGAAACCTTGGGTTTATGCTTTGTATGAATACTTGGTAATACTGCAAAAATTGTTAGATAACCCTAATTTCACATTGAGCTGGGTTTAGGAATTTTGAAACCTAATTTCAAATTGAACTGGTTTCAAGTCTCAATTCCATTACCAACAATTTCGGTTCCAATATGCAAAACAACCAAAAAACTTGGAAATACCCTTTTTTTTTTTTTGATAAAAATATTACAAATGACTGAAATTTTCAATCTAATAAAAATAAACCTTTTTGTCACTGGCAAATTTTCAAACTACATTACATATTACAAGATCTAAAAAAATCATAATTTTTTTTTTAATTCCAAGAATTTTGCTATTACAAAGGTTTGAAAATGTCAATATTTCTAAACTAACTTATTTCTAAACTTTAATCTAGTTTATTTTTAAATTCTAATCTAGTTTATTTTTAAATTCTAATCTATTCTAGATATTTTTAAAGGTTTACACATTTGTGAGCTTACAAGTGGTTTTTTTGAATCACATCATCAAAACAAAAAACAAAAAAAGTTGACAAAGCAAACTAATATTCCCCACTCATGCGTTTACAAGTGGTTTTTTTCAACTCACATAAGTGACAAAATATAATGATAAATTGCACTTGTGATCTATAAGTTTTTTGTTAAATCACATAGGTGACCCAAACAAAAGGATGAATAACATCTCTAAAAAAAATGGCAACCAAGGCAAAAGGAAAAGCACTTCCCAAACCATAATCATAGTGACCATCAACATCGTCACAACACCTCAACCCACAACCACCAACACCAAAAAGACAAACACCTTTAAAACCACACGACCCTTAAATTAGCTTATAAAACACAGTGGTGATTATTAAAGCAAGAGAATGAGTAATTTCAAATCATGAAGAACTAGTAAATAACTTACTTGTAAGTAAAAAGAAAAAGATTTGCACAAAAAGGCAAATAGTGTGATTTTAAAAAAAAATAATGGTGACAATAAACAAGAAACAAAAAATGATTGATAAACAAATATACAAACACAAACTATAAAAAACAAAAATTCAATCCTAAAAATTCACCTTAAATCCTTGATTTGGAACCATAATCAGAACCAAGTTTTTATTAAAAACCCAATCTAATTCCGGTCAAAATCACAACTTGGAACCAAACCATGGGTCTGGTTCCAGTTTTAAAACCTTATCAAACCAGGGATCGATTCCCACCCCGGGTCCAAAACCTTGATAAAATTTCTTAATTCCTATTCTTCTCAGTTCCCAAAAATGAACCCAGGTCTAGGTAGGTTCAAGGTATCTAGATCCAAAACCGTCGACTCTTACCTGACAATCCAGGTACCCAACCAACATTGGTAAAAACTTAATGACTTTAGGACATAGGTTCCTCTTTCATTCATTCCTGAATTTGGATTATCAAAATAATTTTGCCATTTATAAGTTATTTTGTGCTTAATAGCAACCACTATAATGTTTAGTGAATGTTTTTAAAAACCTTTTATTCATTGGATATTTTTTAAATCAATTCATATATTTCAATAATATATTAAGAACCTTACTATATAAGAAAATCTTATATTTCCAACACCAAATTAAATCACCACTTCTAAATGTGAAAAACTAAGCAGGCATTGAATCAAAACCCATAACTTAGAACTAAAGAGATTACTTTGGAAAATGACTCCACATCTTTTTTCCCAAAAAAAAACTTTTACATGCTAATGAATTTTTGAATGAATTTTTTTGTAATTTTTTCTAAAAAATATTTAAATGTTCCCCAATGTTTTTTTTTTTTGTTAATCATTATTGAATAAATATGAATTTTGAAAAGTGCGCAACTCCTTATAGATTCAATGTTTCATCTTGAAAAATGATCAAAATTTTAAGTCATCATCAAAAATTAAAATTCCATGTGCATTCTTAAGTTTTATTATATTCTACACTATAACTTTTTTTCATACATCATGTACATTGTAACCCATTTAGATGTGGTAAAAGACATTTGAAGCTTTGAAATTCTAAAACAATTTTGAATTTTTTTTTGAATTTTTAAAGTTTTAAAATTGCACATTTTTTAAAATATGAGTGTTTTTTTGAGTGTGGTCAATATATTCTTATCATTTTTATTTTTTTCAATGACATCTTTTAATTATATGAGTCCTTTTGATAATCATTTGCAAAATTGACTACATCTGACGTAATAGGTGTATACTTTCAAACATTCTAAATTAAAACCAAAACTTAAAATTGGGTTAAATGAATTTTTACTTCACATTCATATGAGAGAAAAAAGACTAACTTGCCATGATTACTATGGTTTTAAATGGTAATTTTAAAAAAAAATCAATGTTTGATTTTGACTTACTATGTTTAACTTATGACACCCTTTTTGGCTCTTAGTTATTTGTTTTAACCCCATTACACTTGTTGTAGCTCCTATTTGTGTAACTACACCTACCTAACAAATGGAGTAATTAGATTTGGGCCATCATATGTAGTTCAAGTCACCATGATGCTCTTAGTTTAGCTTGGCCATTAACCATCACCATTGACACACAATTTAGGGCTTTTGCCAACTTTGCAATTTTCCACACATGTAGGATGCTAGAAATGTTTTTTTTGCAACCCCTTACCTCCAAGCTCTTTACCATCAGCTATAGTTATGCACACCATCAAATTTGGATCATGCTTGTAAGGAACATAAAGTTTTTGTTGTAATGAAGTTTATAGGATGAATTTTCATGTTTAAAGTTTAAAGAAATCAAAGTTCAAGTAAAAACATGTTAAAGGTGCAATGAAAAACCATCATAAATGAACAAGATACAAATTGTTTTTGAGATGTTTGATTTGATTTTGTTGTTGAGGTACTTTTGTTTTGCATTCATGGTTAAGATCTACATTTTGTTTATTGAAATGTTTTTGAAAGTTGGGGAGGTGTAAAATGCAACAAAAGAATGCTAGGGTTTGAAGTGATTCCTTTTGTGCTATGGTCATGCATTTGACTCCATTTTCGCCTTTTATTTTTTGAATGTATAATTTTAGATTTTAAATGCATCTCTATTTTGAGCTTTGAAATTTTTTCTTAATATGTGTTTTTGCTTCTTTGGTTAGGGTTTGACTTTTGGTTGTATGCATTTGCTCTTACTCCAAGTTCAAAAGTCAAAACTTTAAAACATCATATTTCAATTGTTTCATGATTTTGTCTTTTTCATTTGAAACCTCATTGTTTTTTTCCATCACACCAAGTTTCTTTTGTGCTCCAAGTTTACCTCTAGGATTTTGAAGTTTTCAACACATTATGTTTACTTCAAATTTGTCTTTTCATTCTAGGTTTGTAAAAAAAATTAATTTCTCATTTTATGTGGAGGGTAATTGAAAGTTTGAATTAATTGTTAATGTTATCCTCAAGTTTTTGTTTTCAAGTTTTACCAAGCCTAAAACCCCTTCTAAGTTTTTGATCTCACATTTCACCAAACCTTAAATCTTTCGACAATTCTAAGTTAAAAGATTTGAACTCCCCATTTGTTTATGCTCCTTGGGTTTATCATTCTTTTATGTGTTAATGGCACTGTCAAAACCTCCTCCAAATTTTTTAGTTCGTTTCTTGTTCTTAGCAACAATAGTCCCAAACCTTCATAAAGATATTACATCTATAGACTTCCCAAGCTCATTTGCTAGTTTGTCATTCATGTCAATTTCACATGTGTCTTTAATATCGTTTAATGCAACTTTGAAGCAAAAGAATGTGATGATTTCTAAAAGCACATCCATGGATCAACCTATTTTTATAAATCTTACCTTCGAAACTCAACCTAATGAATCCAAGAAGGCAAAGAATTGTAAATGGGAGGTAAACAAAGTTTTCTAAAACTATTGGGCTTTTAGGTTTCCACGATCTAAACCAATTGTTGGGTTTGATTGGGAAAATGAAAATGATAAGGTGTAAAATTTGTTTTAACATTAAAGGAAAAAAAAAACTTCTAGTGCCAAAACTTGACTCCTTCATCAAGCATTTTGGTTTGAGGAAATGCACAAGGCTAAACCTAGATTTGTTATGGGCCAAATTTATGTTTGCCCTACTAATTTTCATGTGAAAAATGATAAATTGTATACATCTAGAGGGTAAGACAATGTTGTTGTTCAATTTGTGAATGGTGACAAGGTGGAGAAAAATTTAAATACCTACAATTTGTGTCGATGTTTCATTTGTTACAATAGGGTTGTTCATTAACATATTTTAAGGATTTCAAAACCTTGTTTCAATTTTTAAAAATAAAAAATGGCTCACACAAGCATTAGACCATGGTAGAAACAACACATAACATTGTTTTGCAAGCCATAAAGTTAACTATTCAAAAAACTCAATTTATCTTGGTGAATTATGATGAAGTGATTACTTTTCACAACCAATCCTAGTTATCTATGCATGTGTATATGGTTGAGCAATGGAGAAGGGTTCCCATTTTACTTAATTTGTCGTGGGTTATAAATGGGGTGATGATTAACAATCTAACATTACAAATTGTGCAAAACTTGGTTGAATTTGGAAGGATGAACAAAATGGATGTGGCAAACAAGCTTATTTGTTTTGGGACAAATGGTGTGACAATACTTTAAGGCATCAAATTTGGTGTCATTACGCAGTTCATGTAAAAACATGTTCCTTTTGTAAATGGTGTGCATTACATGGCACATTGAACAAACCTTGTTGTCTAGAGTCTCAATGGATTAAGCTTGGTGAGGAAGATTGAAACCTTGCTTGTTAGTATGCATAATTGTTTTACCCACAACCCTAAACGGGCTTTTAAAGCAAGCAAATTGGCTAACCTATCGGAATGCAAAGGTAACAAAAATTTGAAGAACATCAAGACTTGTTGAGTTTTAATGTTGTCACCAGCCAAATGAATCTTGAATGAGTACAAGACTTTGGATGTGAAAATGGCTACAAATAGTGTAGCCATTAACATCACCAAAGTTAATTATGAGTTATTTGTGACACTAAAATGTTGTTGGGCCTTGCTTGTATCATTCCATTACTCGAGTTGGTCCAAAGGTTGTCCAAATTTGCACAAGACTTTGAGACTTTCATATGCAATTTTGTAGCTCCTTTCAAGTTGGCTAATATTGCAAGCACATTTTGGCCACTTTAAACTTGGGGGTCTCTAGTACTTTTGGTGGGCCAATATTAAACCCTATTATTCTTGATGAGCTTTATAGTTTTTAAAAATTACCCATGCAAAATCCAAGTTACAATGTTACCTCCCCATGACTACAACCCAACTACACGATTATGGGAGAGGATTGATTTTAGTGCTATTTTGCACCACCATGTCTTAGTGGTTTATTTTGACAAAAATGTGTATGGTCATGGACAATGTGAAAGACAAACACACTTTCTCCAACCTTGCATTCATTAAATCAAAACTGCAAAATTGACTCAGTACCCATTTGGACCTTGTTGTTCAATTGTATGTGCAAAAGTTACACCCTGGACATTTTCCCATTTTACATTCTATGTGTGATTAAAATAAGAAGCAAGCAAGATATGGGTTCAATGTTTGTCATTATGTTTGGGTTGCATATGTTAGTCAACTATTGATTAGAAACCACTTATGTATTGGGAGTTAATGAGATGTTACAAATTTGAAATATGATGTCTCTATTTCTATGGTGGTTGAAATCGTTTGTGTCATATTTAATTCAAATGTTGGTTGTGAAAGGTGATGATGATATGAGTCATCGACTCTAACACTCCAGGGAGCCTCAAATTCCTTTTTTTTTGGTTCTTATGTCTTGATTTTGTTTCTGATTGGATTTGAGCTGCAAGGTGGGGCTTGAGTTGTAGTGGGCAGCACCCTTTTAAGGTTAAGGTTCAAATCCCTTTCAAACCATTTGTTTTGAATGTAGGTTCAAGCTTCACAAATATAAGCACAAATACCAAATTTAGGTGTGTTGTAGCTGGGGGGGGGGGTGGTGAGTGAATTCTTCATATTTATTTGGTCATCACTTGTGAAGCCAGCTCTGTTTTTATGCTTTCTCATGTTTACTACTCATTACTAGGTTTTCATTTGTGAAGATGGCAACATTTTTTAAGCTTCTTCATCATTTGGAATCTGCCCTATATTCATTCAATCGCCACAAAAACTAGCATATTGAAGTCTTTGTTGCCACTTGTTCTACATGGTTAAGCATCCTTTAATCACAAAAACTGCATCAGCAAACATGCACATAAAACTCACTATGGGTTCTTGTCACATAGTATGAACACATCTTACTTCAAATAGTCAGAACATGAGCAATTTGTTTTCAATATAGCCATCTGATTGAACACCAAAAAAAACAAAATATGCAAATTGAGCACCCTGCAACAACCACATGGGAACCAAACCCCCTAACCTGAAGAAATTGAAATAAAATACACTACTCCTCACTCTGGAAGTATGAAGCAACCTTCCAATGGATAGAAACTATCAGTGCTTTCTTTCTTTTTCTTTTTCCAATTTTGTAATGTAGCCCAGGTGTGATCCATAAGAGGATTAAAGCAAATATGGCCACAAACAATAATTGAAAAAGAAGAAGAAAATAAAGCATATTTTTATATTACTTGCTACCCTACTGGAACTTAGCACAAAAATCAGGCGATATTTATTCCCCCTGAAATATTGAGTTTTAAAGCCTGAAAAATGCTTTTATGTTGGCATTTTTAAAAATAAAATTTGCCACTGCCACAGAATTTCGCCTAAAATAACCCCTGGAAAATCATGTGTCCGCAAGCCCAAGAACAAGTTGGCCACTCAAACAAGAGGTTTAGGAATTTGAGCAACCCTTTTCAGAAATGGACCGGAGGTTTGATCAAATTATTAAAGTAAGCAAAAGTTGAAACCAAAAGGTTTCTTTTGCAAATCCAAGGACCAAATAACACTGGCCCTCTGTCCTTTCAAGTGTTGGATGGGTATTTGATTGTCTTGTTAACCGCCGGTTCTGGTTTTTTGAAATTTTAGAATCAGAGAAGCTCGGGTTCTGGGTATTTGATTTTTGGGAACCACTGGTTTTTGGTATTTGATTTCAAGAACGGTAATTAGGAGACATCAAGAACCACCCTGATACCCGATAGGGGTTTGATGAGGGTTCTAATGTCTGCCCAACACTCGTCTTTTTCACAAGGGGCACTGTTGACGGTCTGCAGGGTCAGCTTTTCATGAAATGCTAGTGTCAAACAGGCATCCCAAGATTTGATTCAAGAGTCAAATTGGTGACTAGGTAACTGTATCAATTCAAGGAACAAACATAGCTTAGCAAAAATAAAATTGACTCCAAAAGAAAAACCAAATGGTGAAAGTTTAAGCCTAGGTTTTGTAAACTCTGGATTGGTTAATATATGATCATGAGGAAGCAGGTTAGTAGGGTTAGGGTTTGGGTTAGGTCAACTCGTATGCTTATTTTCATTTGCTCTTAATTATTTTATTGTGCTCCCACACACATAAAAATCACTGACTGAAATTTCTTGGTATATTTGCAGGGCGCCATATGCAATGGATGTTTTCTCCACAAAAGGTAGTGCATTTCAAAATGAAAAATGCCCACTCCCTTGAAGAAATTTCTGTCGAGGTGCTTTATGTTGGGTTATGCCCTTGACAAGGGCACTCCCCAAATAAGCGCCGCGTTGATCCTCTTTTGGGGGCACTTATTTCAGGAATGCTCCTCTCCTCAGTTGTTAACCTACACTTCATCTTCTATTATTGTGGTTGAAGCTCTGTTTTACTTTGTACTTTTGTTTTAATTTTACTTGTACAAGTTTTTGTCTTTGTACTCAATTTGCATCATGAGTTCATTTTTCTCTTTTCTTTGTTTGCTTTCTATTGTTTCTTTTTCTTTTTTGTAATTTCGGGTCCAATTTCAATGCACTTGTCTTCTTTTGTTGTCTTGCAATAGAGCATTTCCACCAACGTTTAGTATGTGACCCTGCAAAATGGTTTCTCACATCCAAGTTTTAGTTACTAACTTTTTCCCAACCCCACCCATAAAACTGAAACTGGGACTGCAAGGAGGTAGGAGACTACTAATAGCAACCCACTTGGACCAATCAAACTATCTAGCCAATGAAAAACAGGGAGCAGTCAATAAATATGAATTGACTGTGTTTATTAGACTGTTCCAGGGCTCTGGAAGCTGTAAGTTTTTCCAGGGTCCCAGTAGTCCTCCAGTGGATTCACTGGATTGGATTGATAAACCTCAGCCATGCTTTCCAGGGCAGGGTCATATACTGAGCGTTGTTGGAGATGCTCTTAGTGTGCAAAGTCCAGCAGTATTGCAAATCAGTGGAGGCAATTGTGGTTTCAACCTTCTTTGTTTTGTTGTTTTAGATGTTAATTTGTACCATACTAAGCTTTCTTTTGTGATGAAAGTTTCTCATGTTCTGTTGCATTGTGATGTCTTGGCTAGCTATGGCAAAATTTGAAGGTGATTCTATCTATCTTGTTTAAAAAATTTATGAAGCCTTTGTACTTTTGACTACTTTTGAATGACCATGCTGTGATAGCAATTCTTGATGCCTCTGTTTTTGAAAGAAAAATCATGACAATTTTCTTAGTATGGTGGAGCCACTTAACTGAGTCTGAGAAGGAGAGAGAGGTCCACTCAATTGACTTTGGTCATACTTCATCTAAGAAGACCTTAGAACAAGTTTGACTAGGTGGCTCCCTCCTTTACAGATGGCATTCTCATTAGAACAAGTGTATACCCTACTTCCTTAGCAGCTTCAACACCAATAATATTCTTTTTAGAAATTTTCTAATTAAAAAAAATTGTGATGAATCTTCAAAAATATTCCATCTGTCAAAATGAACATTTCAAAATTAAGCTGCCAAGTTAGTGAGGTACCGGGCACATTGAACCAGCACTCACCAGTGCACCATGAAGGAGGGATGATAAGTGGTCAGGAAACAGTTTTCTGTTGGGTTCCAGTTGCCCAGCTAACTATGGTGGTTAGCTTAATGCTTTTTTTACTACCTATTTACTAACAACCCACAAGTGGATTGGGTACTTGGTTGTCAAGGTACTCAGTTCTCACTCATTTGAGAACAGTTGGTTTTCAAAATCGGTTCTCACAAATTTGGTTCTCAATTTTTTTTTTAAATGATAAAAAAAAAATCCTACCTACTAGAGTTTTTGGTAAACTGACCTTGCATGGGCCTTTCTTTCATCCCTTAACTCTTTTTCAAGCTCTAAGTTCATTGTTGTAAAATAATGAATTTTTAAAAAATATTGTATAAAATGTTGAAACTTAAGATTTAATGCACATGTTCAAAAATATTTAGTACAACTAGGATCGCCAGTGAACAATATTAATTAATTTAAAATAATAATAAAAAAGACAGACAAAATTAAATTTAGAGTTTGATTCTTGTTGAGCTCCATTTAAGTTCATTGTACTTTTCTCACTCAGTTTTAGAAATCTCATTCTCTTTATAATTTTATGACCCTTTTTTTAAATTTTATACTACCTATTGGTCTGAGAATCGCACCCAGGTTCAACCCATATGGGAACTCAAGTCTCAGTTTTTTTTTTAAAATCATTGAGACTGAATCTTTCTCTTGGGAGAACTTCGGAGTCAGTTTTCAGCCCAATTCTCATCAAATGCGATATATAACAATTCTCAATTTGAAAATCGGACTGAAAACCAAGATGAGAATGGAGTACCCCTGTGAGAACCACTCAACACTGGTACATACCTTCACACCCAGCACATGGTATTTTATTTTTTTGGTAGTACCCACTCATTCCCTCATGACCTTGAGTATTGTGGACAAGTGGTATGTAAAGCCTGAAGCTGTGGGCTTTACTAGAAAACCCTAAACCCAGTCGTTCTTATGGTGAGGGGACGGGAAAGTTGATTTTATTAGTAACCACCTCATCAGGCGAGTAGGGAGTTTTTTGTAAGCTTATCCAAGCATGCTACATTAGACGTGAGTTTTTTTTTTGCTTAGTTTTTGAGTTGTGGCAAATGGAATTTGCATGTAACTTGACCAACTCTCAGGATAAGATTAAAATTTTGTATAACTATAGCAATGAGGTTCTCTAATGCTATCAACTTGCACACCTTGGCATGCAGAGTGGTCATACTTTGTTTTGTGGGCTAGGTAAGATTGCGATATGATAATGATTTACGTTCGGCAACATGTTATCCAGCACTTCGGAACTGCGCAACGACACTTCCTCAGCACTCTTCTAGCCTTTACTCAAGTCTCATAGCGTGAGCCCTCTCTTTAAAGGCCGTCCTCATGTAGGCAGAGCTTACCACAGGCATATACTTTAGATCAAGCAGTTCAACAAAGCATGACATTATTGAAAGGATAAAGCCCCATGGTCAGGTCTGCCTTGTTTGGGCCCAATTATGGTAAAGGGCACAGATGAGGACTTTACTGTGCTTGGAGACTCTACAATTTCGGTTTTTAACTTTTTTTCCCTATAATACTTCTCAGGTATCCGCTGGGTATCAGGAGACAAAAATTAAAAATTAAAATCAGGCCTTTCGAAAATAATGAAACACCTGCAAAAGCTTGAGCATTTTGGAGGAAAAGCGCACAAAAACAAAAGTCAGAAGGTGAGAACTTTGGGCAAACCATATGAGATAAAATTGAGGATTGTTAACATGTGATAAAAGTGCACATGCTAGGAGTGGCAGGTGTGTGTCATAAGGATATTATTCAAATGGAGACTTCCCTTACTTTGTAAGGCCATAATTTTTATGTTACTAAATAGAGTTAGATGATTCAAAAGCTTACTAGAACAGCCCAAGCTCAGCTACAAATTATTTTTAGATTCCATCACTAATAGAGTGTTGAACATGACGTCATTGTCTTCTATTATATTAAGTGTTCACTCATAAATGTGTTTATACTAGTCAAAGGTGAATCAAATGCTTTGATTCTTGCATTTTGATATTGTATTTGACCTCTGAATTTTTTTTAAAAAATCCGAAATATGGGCATTTTCTTTCATTATTAGATAATAAATAAATAAATAAATAATACTCTTTTTTACCCCAAAAAGGGGTATGTGATAAGGGGGTACCTGAACACTACCCATCAACCCAAAAAAATAGTTTCTGTATACCTGGACCCTAAACTGATGAGAAGTTTTGAATGTTAAATATACCCTTACCTGATGGATACATAAATTTAAAATAATTTATATACACTTACTCAAGGATATATCAAAAATAATATACCTACACAACACTGATTTTTATCACTTGTGCAAGTTCTCACCGTTTGTACTTGGAACCAACGAGTGAAGGTGGGGTATACAAGTGTTGCAGGTTCTTGGATTTCAGCAGGTTCAGGTCAAGGTTATAGCTCAGGTTCTAGGGTTCATGGTATACTGGTATAATACACTTGACTCTCCACATAAAAGAACCAGTTCTAGATTTTAACCCTTTCACAGGAGGTTGTGAAAAGACATACCCAGTACCAGTTCTGACATAGTAGGTACCAGTTCTCAACCAGTGTTCTAAAATATCAAAGGACCTGGTCAAAGAATCTACCCTAAAGTGTCAGTTCTTTGCCAGTTTAATCAATCTAAACCAGCACCCAGCTTAGAACCACTATAATTGTGACAGCTGAAAAGTGGGAACTGGGAGAACAACTTACTTTACCCAAAGGTCAGTTTCATCATTAAATAATCCTTTGATTATTGATTTCACTTATTCATATGACAATATCATAGCAGACATGTGTACATTGTGAATTTTATTTTTATTTTAAAATTAGGATTGATTTTTTTTAAAATTAAGTCTTAGTGTTTTTTGTCAGTGTGGAAGCTGACCCTAGGCTATGGAATTCATAAACTCAAGATCATGTCATTCACATTGTGAAAACTGGGAACCAGAAGCAAGACCAATTTCAAATTATTTTTATCATAAGTGGAACTGAAAGTTCTTCCCCAAAATAAAGAAGTACCCAACACTGGTACCCATTGCTGGGTTTCATCCTCGAAAGCTCTACACTTTGGAAACATCACAAAAAGGCAGGGATAATAGAGTTATCCCTAAACTCAACCTGTCTTCAGGCCATAGTTCGATCCTCTAATCCCTGTTTCATCCCCAATTTGAGTGTATCCACAAAGTGAACAGAACTGGATAACATTCCATGAAACTGGGTTCAGAAAATCTGCAATATCTGATTCTAACAAGGCTTGATTTAAGGAAGAATGGGCAGCAGCAGGTAAGGCAAATCCAAAACTGGGGGTTGAAAATTCCCCTAAAATAAATTTGGGTGAGACAACTAGTTTCATCCCCTATACTATTTTCATACTAACTTTTTTATTTCATCCCCAGGTATGGTGAAACTGGGGCCCAGTAGCCCAGTTTGGGGTATTTTGCAGATAACAACTCTACTAAGCATGGGCATAGCTAGAATTTGCAGTAGGATTTCACATTGCTTGTTGTATATGCATGTATAAATGTAAGTGGATCTGCAGAATGATTGTCAGACTGTTGTTCAGATTATCTTACTCCCTGATTGGATTTGCCAACAAACTGCCAAATAATTAATTCAATCTTAAATCTTAACTCTGGCACTTGATTTTTTAATTCTGAAATTTTCGACAGGTAATGATTATAAAAAATAAAAAATACATCCTTGCCATGTTTATGGGAAAGTCTACACACACTCTTAAATTCTTGACCTTTAAGGTCTGCAGTATAAACCCGACTGTTGAGAACCTGCGTATTCTTAATTTTACAATAATTATAAATTTTTTGACATAAGTAATATTTTTTTTTCAGAAACTCGACAAAACGAAAAATAATTTAATTTATGCCGAAACCGTTCATGTACTTAATAGTAGCTGAAATGAATGAACCAGGTCCCACTAGTTTCATTGCTAGCCTAGAGGAGCTGCTGAAGCTGATTTGGTTTGGTTTGTTTCCCGTCCATGCAGAAGGAGATGGAAAGAAAGTGTCTATTGTGCAGTTGCCTAACTGCGAAGGAGAATTTGGTAGAAAGTCAGTACCGAGATCTATCAGGTCATGAGCAGCCTGGTTCAATTAAGAGTAAGTAGTGCAAAGTAGCCAGGCTCTTAGGAAGGGCCAGGCTGAAAATGGTGACAAACAATTTTAGGAATAAAATTTTCATGCATGCAATGAGAAAAGGCTCAACATGCACTCAAGGGCTTGCAATTTGGGGTCAGGAGGAGGGAGAGTGGGGGATTTGGATTTTGGTGTTCCAATCATTTTCCCATCTTGTTCCCACAAGGTCCCCATTGACATTCCCAATCTGTTCCCCAATCTATTTCCAATAGCACAACAGTTTATCCCATATCTTTTGCCCAAATTTTTACCCTTGTAAACTAGATAGCTAAACCGAAGGCAAGGCTATTTTCAGATGGTTCATAGCAGGAATATTCTTTATGTTTAGGGCCAAGTAAAGAGGCCCATCACCCTCTGAAAACAGGCAAGTTGAATACACCCCAAAACTAATTAAAACCATTGACAAAACAAGTAGCCATGCTCTTAGGAAGGGATATTAGCCTAGGCCAAAAATGGTGACAAATAGCTTTAAGAATAGGATTTTCATGCACTCAATGAGATAGCTTAACACACACAAAAGAGTGCTCACCTTTTTTCCTTTAAGGGTTGCAAGGTTCAATTTTTTCAGATTTTTGTGTTCCCACCATGTTCTTGATGTGTTCCTAATGGCTCTCAACATGTTCCCAATGTATTTCCCCAGATGTTCCCAATATCACCCATTGTCCCATATTCTTTGCCCAAAGTTGAACTTTCATAACCTATAAAGCTGGGTCAAAGGGAAGCACCTCTATACTTCTGTTTTGGGGAAGGCCCAATGTTTCAAAAAATTATTATGATCAGCTGATCAAGATGACTCCTTGCCAACAAACAAAAAAACAAAGCCAAATTTTTTTTTTGGGTGCACCATCCCCCCTCCCCCCCCAACAAATTAATACAACTAACATACAACCTATTTGTATGTTTTGATCTGGTTATGGATGATTTTGGCTTGACTGTCACTTTGTTGAATCTGGCTATGGATGATGCCAAGTTTTGCCAAATCTTCCTACAGATGATTGCCACTTTGGCAACATCACAAAATTCATTAAAAAGATGTAGAGGATGCACATAATTGCAGAAAGGCCACCCACCCCACTGGTTCCATGTTATCTCTCTACATGCCATGAGGCTATTTAGCCTGGAATTTTAAATTTAGACTTTGATGCCCCTGAGTTACTCTTAAGCCTAGTTCACACCCAGAGGTAAATCCGAGTTATCTGTGTGCAACAAACTCAACAACTAGAAACCTATTGAGATATAATATGTTAATTCACAGAAATGCTTTGGTGGAATCCTTGCTATCACTTGGTGTTTTTAAAATTTTAAGGGACTAGTTAGTAGTCATATATATTTCTAAAACATAGATTTGAAGAGAAAAACAAAATGTTGCATGGAATGGAAGGTCCAAATATGGGCTTATAACTCAATGTTATGTTGTCAAGCACCAAGTTCTATCCAAAAGAATTCTACTTCTTGCTCACCATTGTGGATGCCCTCCTTCTTCAACACCATCTTCACGGGCCCTTTCTTTGCCCACCATCATCAACAATAGGAACACCTAGCAATGCCCAACAACATATTGATATTCAACGTCCATGGCATGGAGATATTTTGAACCATAATCTCTAACTTCAACAATTGCAATGATCCTTTTGATGGAGGTAAGCTTCTTCATTTGCAATTGCAAATAGTCAATGTTTTCAAGGAACCTTGAGTTTGCAAACAAAGTGTCGTCAAGGAATCTTGAATCTACAAACAAAGAACAACAACAGTTAGTGATTTTTCTTGAAGATTGCATCAATGTAGTTACATCTATCAACAACACCAATGCAAGAGTTGCAACAAAAAAAAGAAACACAGGTAAGAAAAAAATTAACAACACCAAGTCAAACACATCAATTGAAATGCATTTAAAGGAAACCAAGGTAGTCAAATTGGGAGCACGAAGGGATAATGGCACTCATCAAGTCAAAATCAATTTGAAACAATTACAATAAAATGGAAAAAAAATTCTACTTCTATCATGAACATCATTTTTTTCTGTGGTGAAATTTCGCAACCTTGCAACCAAAAACAAAAGTGTGCAAATGCCCCAAAGGAAAATCAATGGCCAAATATGGTTTTGTCACCATATATCTAATGATGACAAGAGTGCTCTAGCCATTTGGAAGATCAAGGGATTTTGTTTGTCACAACCAAGAGCTACCACTCTCTATCATTGGTTATCAACTCCCTTCCTTCCAAGGACCCTGTGTAGCTAGCACAATGTTCATAAGATGTTAGTCATTGCCATCCATTCTACAAGCATAGGAGAACAAATCACCACCTGTATTGATGTAACATAAGAAAGTGGGAGTAGGTTAGTAGGATGAATTCTAATCTGTAAGGTTTAATGCACATGATGAAAAAATATGCAAGATCCATGGATTAAAGGTTAAAGACAATCATCAAAACATCAACCATTGAATCTTACATGATTGATGAATGGGGAGGTGCATAGGTTTGTGTGCATTTGATGCATTTGTTGCACAACTCATTTTGTCCTTGATTTATCATTCTTATTGAATGTAGGAAATGTTGGTTCAACTTGGCAGAATGACAAAAGGAAGAATCGCAAGTAGAAGCACACGAAATCAACACATTCAAATATGCATGCATTGCATAATCTTTGTGTGATTTCTTTGCATTTGCATATGTTGAAGCTTTCCATTTCTATGTTTATCCAAAATTGCTTGTCTTTTTAAGCTTGACCACCCTTATTGATCTTTTTCAACTTGAAACTTTGATTTTATCATTCTTTGATTGAGATTCATCTTACTTGGTGTCTGATAATTATAATCCCTAGACTATCTGACATCATTTGTTTTGTATAAATTTGCTCTACTTATTAACATAGTTTGATTACTTTTGACAATTTTTTGTTTGTTAACTATGGCACCACTTCACCCTCCTCTAAACTTCAAATTTCAATTTTTTTTACAGGAATAAGTCCTATAACAAGCAATCCAAATGTTATGTCATCCACTAGTGCTTGATCCACTTCTACAAATCTCCCATTTTTTTAATCACTTGTTAATGTAGTTAATCCTTCTGATGTTCATGTAAATTTGGTTGCAGATGTCATATTTGTTGATGCTACACCTTAAGATGCTACTAAAGATCTTGTAGAGCCCGCATCTATGAAACCAAGAAAGAAAAAGTCTAAAAGGTCTAAATGGGAGCTTAATAGAATGTATCAAAAACTCTAGGCTATAAGATTTTCTTGGTCTAAACCTAGTTTTATTAAATTTGGGAGGTTGAGGATTGTGAAGTGCAGAATTTGTAATGCCATTGCGGGGAGGGAGAAGCTATTGATATCAAAACTTGATTCCTTAATCAAGCATTTGGGCCAAAGAAAAGCCCAAGCCCAAGGTGAAAATAAAGGAATGTTATTTGAGTCCCACTAACTAACATGTGAAGAATGAAAAATTGTATACATGCACAAGTCATGATTCTATTGTTACATTATGGTTACAAATGGAGACAAGGCAAAGAAAAAGAAAAAGTATCTCCAATTTATTTCATTGTGGCATCTATTGGCGAAAGGTCGGCCCATGAAGAACTTTGAAGCATTGAAGCCTTTCTTCCAATTTTTGAAGATACCAAATTGCCCAAGAAAGCATTAGTCCAATAATGCAAGGTGGACAATGGCAGAAATGATGCACTAGATTGTTATCCACACCATCAAAGTTGTAGTTCATAAAGGTGATTTCATATTGATGAGTGCAAATGAAATTACCACCATAAACAACCAATCTTGGTTGTCTATGCATTTGTACATTGTTGAAGCATGGAAGAAGCTTCCCATATTGCTCAACCTTTGAAAGGTAATAGATGGAAACACGTCAAATACAATGATTTCTATGATTGTGGAAAGCCTTACTAAATTTGGAGGGCTAACAAAGAGTGATCTAGCCAAAAAGCTAGTTTGTTTTGGAATAGATGGGGTGATGATTTTTTAAGGTGCAAAAACCAAAGTCACCATACAACTCATGACAAAATATGCACCATTTCTTAGTGGTGTGCATTGCATGGCACATCGCACAAAACTTGTAGTGCAAGCCCTAAGTTCTTTGAGTTTGGTGAGTAAGATTGAAAGACTCCTTACTTATATGCATAACTATTTCACACATAGCCCTAAGCAACACTTGGAGACTAGCAAGTTGGCTAAGTTGTTGGAATGTAAAGGCAACAAGATCTTGGAAAACATCAAGACCCATTGGATATTGATGCTATCACCTTTGAAGAAAATCTTGGCATAATACAAGGTGTTGGTTGTGGTTGAGGACAGTGCAACCAATGCAACTGCCAAAGTCAACTATGAATTACTATGTGATGTGGCAACATTGTTAGGACTTTCTTATGTTTTGCCCTTGTTGGAAACAATAGCAGGACTTTCCAAATTTGCACAAGGGCGGCATACATTTATTTGTCACTTTGTGTGTGCTATGAAACTTACTAAAGCGGATTTGTTGACAATGTATTGTGACACAAACAAGAGTTATGTTGCCCAACATTTTTCCACCTTCTTGGACCTTGTTGAACACATCATTGAGGCTTTTCATTTGACTTGGTGGACTTACCCTATTTCCCAAGTCAAATTTGTTGTCTTTTATTTGGAATCATTTACCCACAGTATGGACTTGCTCTAGAGGCGGAGACCACATTTGCAAGGCATTTGGCAATAATCTAAGCACATTTTGGGCACCCAAAGACCTTAATGACTGTTGGGCACTTTGTTGGGCCATTGTTGGACCCTATTTTGCTTGACAAATAGTTTTCATTCCTTAAATTGACAATGCCCAACCATTGCCATGCTGCCTTGTTGCCTCCCCATGATTGTAACCCCACCACACGATTGTGGGAAAAGTTTTCATCAAATGTGATATTGAATGACTAGATTTCAGAATGGTTTAATTTTGTGCAATTATGCATGGTCATGGTTTTGGGGAGTGTGGAGGATGAGCACACCTTCTCCAACCTCTCATTCATGAAAAGCAAACTTCAGAATCAACAACACATCTTGACTTGGTTGTCCGAATGTATGGCCAAACTTTTTACACATTGGAGACCTTTCCATTTTTCATGGCAATGTGTGAGTGGAACGAGCATTGGACCTAATATGAAATGTTGGATTAATCAAGTTTACTATGTGTATGTCAAAGGTTGTTAATTTTGTGCATTCAATATGAGACACTAGCTTTCACTAGTTTGGTACCAATTTTGTACTACAATGGAGATTTTTCAAACAAAATATATATTGAATCTTACTGAAGCCTATCCTTATAAAATTTCTTATTAATGTGAGCTCTTGATGTTTATTAGAATACAAATTGTTCCTATTGTGTTGCAACTTTCCTCACCACATGTCTTATCATATTTAGTAGCCCCTTGAACTTAGGTGTGAAAAAAATTGTAACAACTTGAACCCAAAACATTCACTAGGTTCTCACCACCACATTACAAACAAAAATAATTTTACATAGCCAAATGTAGAGCTAAAGTTTTTTGGCATAGTCAATTGAAATGACTAGCCCAAAAAACAATATGCCAGTTTGGTATGCCACTAGAACCACATATAGCCATCCACCATACCTATTGAAATTGGGAAAAAAACCCATATCATGAAAAATGTAATTTCTTTCAACACATGCAGAATGGATCTACATGTAAGGATAAGTGGAAATCAATAAGTGGAAAATTCAAAAAGCTATTCAACCCCCTACAAGAAAATAAGCATAATGAACATTATTGGATGATGAGCCCACAAAACAAGGTTGATCTTTATTTGTCAATCTTGTTTTTTAAGAAGGTCCTTCTAAGACACAATTTTGGAATTCATGGGGGAAAGGTCCATATTAATCCTTCCCATGTTTGGGATCACATGAAGGACTTCAACCACATATTTTTAAGCCCAAATTGGATTCAACATTGAAAAAGCAATTGATCTCTTGATGGAGGGGGAAAGAAGGATGACTAGATGGGTATGAAAATATCCTTATATGAAATGATGCCTAAAGTGGTCAACAATTACCTTTAACAATGCATTTGGCTCAATCATGACCTTTCATAAATGCAATGAATAAAGATGCATGCAACATCTTAATGTTTATTCCAATGCAAAGTCACATGCAAAGTCAAATGCATATGATTTAGTGCAAACTATAATGCATATAACTACAATGTTGATTGCAATAGACACCCATAATGCAAGGGTAAAAGCATGGTTAGGTGATTCAAAATTGACATTTGAAAAAACACAATTTACAATAACTACAACATAGTTTGCTAAATTTACATAAACCTATGTAACACTTAACAAATTATGTTATCCAATGTGCATTTTCCTATACATTTTTGGTCAGAAAAATTTGTAAATCAACATAAAGATTTCACTCTACATGTGATTGATCAAAAATTCCATATGAAAGCTTGGATTTTGGAAAGAAATTTCTTGTACATCAATTTTTAGAATTAGAATTCCTTGAAGTGAGAAAATATCAATGTATTTTATTTTTATACACCTCATTTGATGTGTGATGAATTTTGTTTGTGTTACAAAAACAATGGCATTATTTCAAAGATCCACTATGGGTCCATTTTTTTTTTAAAAATTGGGTTTATTCATAGTTGGTGTACACAAAAAGACTATCTAATAGCAAAAGGACTGCAAAGGACTAATTTTAATTTTATAACAATTTTTGCATTATAATTAAATTGTGGGGCAATTGCACATTCTATAATCCTTTTTTTTTATGTCATGGGGGTATTTTCTAAGGGAATGGCTTTAAGTTTGGTATAATATGTGTTGGGATATGATTGAAAATTATAAAATGCAATCACCTAATTAACATATAACACTTGAAGATAAAATGCTATCATTTCATTATAAAATGAACTTTTAGAATAATGTAACATCTTTATTCTTTTATTACATAATAAACATGTGTGAAGTGTTGATTTTTTTCCTACTATAGTTGTGAGGCTATTATAATGTTAAAATAAAGGCTTACAAACAATTTTAATATTTTAATTTATCAAGTCCCCATGGGATTGCCAATATTTTATAAAGTTCATGATTTTTTAAAATGGAAAAATTGAGAATTTTTTCTTTGTAAAAAAATAATATTATCACCTTACATAACATTTGCCAACTTTAAATTTTGAGAAAATTCATGTTTTTGCTTCTAACTTTTCCCCTAACTAATCAAATCAAAACATGTGTCACAATTTAGAAACTTGTAAGTTTGAAGTTCAGGTATTCCATGTGCCTTTTACTTTCAAATAGAAAATTTTACATTCCCAAGACACAAAATATTTGAATTTATGGACTCCACATGTGCCATTTTTGGTCCACCTTAGTGTGCATTCACCCTATGGGTTGTTGTATGCCTACAATAAAATGATGTCATGTTAAATTAATAAAAACATCTAAGAATAGATTGGATACAAAATTTCAACATGTGTATGCGCTTTTTTAATATATCAAATTAACATGGGGAGGGTGAAAGCATGAATGCATGGACAATTTGGACTATCAGACTTGTAATTTTTCTAGATTGCATACAAACATAAAATTAAAATCATATTTAACATTATCAATTTTTAAATTATTTATGTTGTCGTAGACTTTAATGGGGATCATCATAAAAATTATGGATGAAAAATAAGAGGATTATGGAACTCGTAATGGACTTTTGAAATGACAACACTATGATTATCACATAGAATTTTTTTAAAATGTGGACTTAAAAAATACGCCAAATAGTGTCAAAATACAAAATAAAAAATAAAAAACAAAACTTCATTAAAGAAAGAATTTATTGGTCAAGTGCATTAACTTTCCTAATATATATATAATTTTTTAAAGTTTTAAATGACATGATTGTTGTAAATTTTTATCCTTGAAAGTCCATTTCACATTAAAAAATTTAGTCTTTTGTGTGTATTTTTTATTAATCACATATTTAGGGATGTTCATAGGTTGGCTTATTAATATTTATGATTAAAATCATAAGGGATAATTATATGATCAGTTGTGCATGGACATCTAGAGTAATGTCGTAGAATTGCTTCCATTGGAAAAAACGATTCTAGATTGTTAAATGGAAGTTTTAATTTGAACCTCCATTCAATTACCAAAACCCTTACAAATGGGTTAGAAAAAACTGCTTCTTTAAGGAATTCAAAAAAGACCATGGGGTGGGGTGGGATGGCACCCAAATTTGACTTAGGCTTGGGGTGGAACCTAAAACACTTACAAGCTCCCAAAAGGCCATGGAAGTGGGTAGGGAAAGGCTAAATTTTTTGGCTTGGGTTGGAAGTAGAAATCAATTTATTCTATGTGCTGGACATAAGAGATGGGGTATTGGCTTGGGTTGGGGTAAGAAATTAAATTATTCTATGTGCTGGACACAAGACATGGGGTATGGGGTTGGGTTAGGGTAAGAAATAAAATATTCTATCTTTCATGGATGTTAGGAAGTAGAATATTGACATGTGCTTGAGGTAAAATATTAGAACATTATATGTCTTGGGACCTCAAGATATGGATTATTAGCTTGGGCTAGGGTAAGAATTAGAATATTCTACGTCATAGGACCCCGAGTAATCTAGGGTACATTTTGACCTAGGCCTTATGTAACATGTGGTCAATTTTGGTCGAAAAACCAGATGGCCCATGGTCAAATTGTTATGGTGGCCTAGGCCTTGGGCCACCACATCATAGGCAAAAGGCATTTGTGTTTGCCTTCAAGTATCCTAGGGTTATATTGCCCAAAACTAGTTTTCTTTCAATGTTGCCCACAAATTATGCATAAGATTTGTTTAGGTTCATTACCCAAACATTGATTTTTTGTTTCCTTTGGGATTCGGGGTAGGGCAAAATGGGTTTTGGGGCTAGGGGGGTTGGCGCGGCGGGGAGGGGGGGCGGGGGTGTGTTTCTCTTTACCCACCAACCTACGCAATGTACATAGTTACATAGGTCACCTATCCACCTACCTAAGCCACTTCTCTACTTACTTAGGTTATTGACCTTCCCACCTTGTAACTCATTTCCCCCACCCTTCACCCCAAAGGCGAAAATAATAAATAAAAAAAATTTAAATTAAGGGTAAGGAAGGAATGAATTTTTTACATTCATTGGTAGCATTGAAAAAAAAACAGTATTGGACAATTTGTCCTTAGGCTGCCAAGAGGCTTGGACAAGGTGGCTTGAAGAATGGGACACATTAGCCTAAGGTCATTCAGTGCCTTGGAAAGAACTAACCATATAATGCCTAGGTCCTAGACTACATGAAGTTTTGAGACATAAAATATTCCAAGTTTAATACCACAAGCCCAAGCTATTATTCCATGTCTTATAGTCTTAAACAAAAAATATTATAGTGTTTACCCCAAGCATGATCAAATACTTGTCGATGTCATGGGGTCCCAAACATATAATATTTTAGTTTCAACCTTGAAGCTTAATCCAAATTTTTCATGCCCCTCACACCTCACTTTCATGGACTTCTAAAATTCTATAAATATTTTTTGTTTGGGATTATGGAACATTGATTTGGGCTTCAAATGATGTCACACCTTGAAGCTCCACATCTATGCATTCTCGAGGACCTCCTAGACCAAAGAGACACAATCACCTTGTGAGCAGGTGATGCTAAACTCAACCTTAGCTGGTAGATGTTATTAGGGTGCATATGTTGTGTAGTTATTTTGAGCTAATTGTTGTTATGGAATTTTCTTTCCAACTTCATCAAGCTTTTTTCTAGTGGCTTTAGCAGATGTTCTGCATCCAAGTAGTCACCAGTGGTGTGCTTAAAGGATATGTTCAGTGTGTAGGAGGGCCCAACCACTACCCTATAGGCCTCTATGTTTTTATGGCAGAGATGCTTGCATATACAGGGACATGCTAAAATGAAATAAAAGTTGTTCTCCATAAAAGTTGTTTCCTTTAGAAGCTTGTTGCATTGTTTCCTTCAGAAGCTTGTTAGGGCTTTCTTTCAGAAGCTTGTTGTATCTTTTGAAGCTTTTATTGTAGCTTTCCTTCAAAAGCTTGTTGCATTGTTTCCTTCAAAAGCCAGTTGCATTGTTTCCTTTATAAGCTTGTTGGGGCTTTCCCTCATAAGTTTGTTGGGGCTTTCTTTCAGAAGCTTATTAGGGCTTTCTTTAAAAAGCTTGTTGTAGCTTTCCTTTGAAAAGCTTGTTACAACTTTCTTTCAGAAGCTTGTTGCAGCTTGAATGAGGATATTGTTGACTTTTTTTTATTAACCATGTCTTTTGAGTTCTAGCCAACATCATGTTTGAATTTGCCCATTGCTTCCAGAAAGGCAACAAAAACTCAAGATGTTGATTATGTATGATGGTTTGTCCAAGTTTTTGGGAACATTATTATATGATTATCACCAAATCTAATTAGCAAATCTAGTCTCTAGCTAAAACCAATTTGGCAAAAGCCAAACCAACTTTGGATTCCCAAAATCATAAGTGATAGTTGGTGAACAAATTAATGTTTGTTTTACCCATCATGTGTGGCTAGAGATGGTGTTGCTAACTATGTGTGCAAGGAAAGGCATAAAAGGCTAGAAAACAATAGTAGTTAAATTATGGTCATCAAAGAAAATTGCCTGCCATTGACCCACTTCCCAAGCTTGTTGGTTCAAGTGAATATGGTTGGTCATTCATGCCAATTACATCCCAAAACATGGGTCCTCTTCATGGCATCCCAAGTGTGCCATGTGAAGGAGGGCACCTTGTTCTTATTATACAAACTGGCCCTCATTTGACAACATTATCCAACCCTAATTTAGGTGCAAGCAATGGGGCATAAATCATTTCACCCATTAGTGTCCAAACTAGCAACATACATAAGGTCTAACGAGTCTCAAAGAAAATAGTAGAAATTGAGATGCAACGCCGAAAAGTAGATGGTAAAAAACCCCAATCCATCCAAGTTGATTTAGGAGGCTTTGTTACAGGCTATTCCACTAATAAACCACAGTTTGAAAACTCAATGCAAAGGCTTTGAACCAAGTATATGGATGTCTCCATTGTCCTTGTGAAAAACCAGAACCCACAAGATATGGTTGATCTTAAGGTAGAGTTAGATGAAGAATTTGAGTACTTGGGAAATCAATTGTCATTTCCTGGGTTGAAAGAAGCTATGCGGTGTGCCTTGAAATATGAGAGGTCACACCTAAAAGGACTTTGGGAGAAGGATCCATCTCATGGTCCAGCCCTTGATGTATCAGATGAAGCATGGCAAAAGCTTAAGTTGTATTGGAATTCTCTAGAGCAAGTGTCCATGGTATAAAACTTGACCCTTTTTCACGTTGATTATGTGATAGCCAACAGCCTAGATCTAGATGCATAGTTTAGATGAAGCCAACTACATTTTTTGGTTTTAATAATGCATTTCAAATATTTTTCTAGGTTTAGATGGTTTACATTGCATGGTTCCATTTTGGGAAACTTGTGTTGTTTATGAGGGGATTTAGTGCACAAGATATGTTTTAATAGCTCCATAGGACAACTTACTATTTTGGAAATGTGTTTGAATAGGCAATGAAGGCTTACAGGGCAAAAGTTCAAAAACTTGGCCATTTTGGTAGGAAAGGGAAGGTTGGGGTTCTCCAAGACTTGGTGAGTTAGGTTCCCACCATTTTCATGATTACAAAACTTGAGTAATTAGACAATTTATTTCAGGTTTGACAATGGCCTATCCATGTACATATAAAGCTTCATGGTTCATCCAAATGTGTCATGGGATCTATTACATAGTGTGCAAGTCAAGAACAACCTTCCTCCATCACCAAGGTGGCACAATAGTTGGCTGATTTTTCTAATAGCAAGGTACACACCAAACCTAAACAAAGTTTGATCTACTATATTTGATGTGATAGGATTTGTTTTGGGCATTAGATGTATAACTCATAGTCATAGTTCACAAATGAAAAAATTTCATGTTACTTTTCTGATTTGGATTGGGGAGGTTGTGATAGGAAGCTTCGAGTGGCATGGGGAGGTTACAAAAATTGGAGCAATCAAACACTGTTCTCAACAATGCCCTACAGCTGATGACAGAAAAGATTGGGTCAATCCAAGCTTTGCATGACCACTCTCAAAGGACACAGGTGGAGGTGATGGACAAAGCGTCATCCATGCAATCATGGATGACAAAGTTTGACAATAATTTGTCAACAATAACTGGACTCTTGTCAAGGCTAGAAACCCTCCTTGCTAACTCACAGCTACCTTTTGCACAGAAGTAATTTGTTGAAACCTTTGCATGTGAGAATGGTGGTGGGGAATTGCATGTAGTGGAAGAAGGGGTAAGGGCAAAAAGAATCTTGGAAGGAGTGGTGGTGGTGGACAAAAGTGCAATAGAAAGCCCACCAATAGAATCCTAGCCCACGTAACAATACTTAGGGTTTACCCAGTTTGTTGAGGAACCTGCATGCACAAAGAAAGTTAACCTTGCAAATGGGGACGAAATCACAAAGAGTAATGGGATGGAACCTAAAGCACTTGAGGTTCAAGAGAAACCTAAAGCATTATCACTGGAAGGTACTTAATGCCATCCCGAGTGTGCATAAATGATGCTTCAAACATTTGTCCACTTGATCTATATTTATGTTCACATTGGGGTTGAAGTATATGTGCATGTTTTGGTCAAGTACCAACTTCAAGGGACTCATGCTTGTGGATGGTACATAGCCACAGGTGCAAAGGAATCAAGTGGGCAACTAGAGGCTAGGAATGAAACTGAACCAATGATTGGCAACATTACTAAGCCCACCCATGGAATAGTTGGGAAGGAAAACCTTAATTTGGGTAGAAGGACAATTGTTCAAAAGGCCATAGTACCTACAACATCAACGCGGGAAACATAGTCAAGCAAGGGAACCATGAAACCACAAAAGGTACGGGCTCCAACCTTGTTTGAAATTACAATCCTATAATTTTTTGTTGATGAAGGATCTTTATTTGAAATTGCATTCCTATAATCTTTTTGCTAATGAAGGATCTTTACTCAAAATTGCATTATTATAATCTCTTGTTGATGAAGGATTTTTACTTTAAAGTTGGTGTCTCCATTGTGTTTTTGGGCATATAGGTCAATAGGGGCACCAAAGTGTAATTGTTTAATGGTGCCAATGTCAATCGGATAGTGGCCACTAGAAGGATTATAAGACTTTTAGGGATTGATTCTTACCATGGCAAACCAATATCTTAAAAATATTATTTAGTTGGGGTTGAAGATGTAATGGATGGTAAGGTCCCATTGTTTGTGACAAACGAGGCAGATGATCCGCCTCAACTACACCTCAAGGACATAGTAGGGACCACCACTTTATGGGACCGTGAATACCTTGTTTTAACCAATGTTCCTGATTCATCATAGACCATACAACTTGGTTGCCTCACCAAGTTGTGTTTTCATATAATTTTTTTGCCACTCTACTATAAGGTCTACATGTCTCAAATGGACTAGAAGCCCATTCACTAGTCTAGTTAATAGTCTACAAAAATTGTTAAAAAATTTGGTATGGAATAAGGTGGTAAGGATCCATGCATGCTAATTTATGGAAACTATTTTACAATTAAAAGATGGGGTTGCTGATGTGACTAATGTAGTAATGAAGGTGGCCTCAAAGGATCATGTGTAAAGGGTTTGCGCTGCATTTATATGTTGTGCATATTATACCATGGATTTTCTTGGTTGATTATGTTCAAGAGGGCTTGGGACATTGGTGCAATGGAAGAACTATACATGGCCTAAAAGTATGTTGTGAGTTTATTGCCATAACTCCATGAACATTTCTTTGTTAGCTTTTAGTGTTAAGTATATTCAGTGGCACATTTGGAAAATTAACTTGAAATTCATCCATATTTTTTTTATATTAGTTGTCTCTTTAGTGTAGGGGGCATGGTGACTAGTAGGTAGACAAGCTTCATCTAGCCTAAGGCATGTTAATTGCCTTATGATTGTTCGTGCTTAATAAGGCGTGTAATTTTCATTGAATTTAGTCATATTTTGCCCAATGTTGGTGGGGATTTGGGGTTGGTAAGCATGTGTAGGGTATTTAGAAACAATGATATCAAGGCTATGTGGATGAATTATTACTCTCCTTAAGAGTATTCAAATAAGTATGAATAAAAGGTTTGGCCTATCCATAATACTTGACTCTGATGATATGTCGATGCCTTACTATAGATTACCCAATGATGAAAGGTATTTGCAAGCCAATGAAGGTTTAGAGCATTTGCATTGGTCTAAGAAATTTTGTGGAACACTAATTATTCCCAAGATAGTACATAATTTGTAAATGCATTTGCAAGACTTATATGCAGTTTCGAAAGTTTATTAGGTGAAGTTGATTTTGATAATAGTTACTTCCTTGATTTTGGTAGCTTGAAAAGGTTGATTTTCCATATCCCAAATTTCACATCATAGTTAACTGCAGCACATGATTACATTTTTGTTGAACATTGCAATTGTTTTGTATTGTTTGAGTTGTGGAAACCCTAATACCTTTGTGTGATGGTTACAAGACATTGTTCATGGAAGTTTATCATTAGGGGCATGGAATTTTTGTCCTTGGAGTTATCCCCGTTATTAGAATATAATAGACTTTGTTGCAATTTCACACTTCCAATGGTTGGTATGTGGGCTCTTTTGGTTCTAGATTTAAAATGAACCAAAATAGGAAGTCGCATATTTACAACTAATTGTAGGAGTTAGTGGAGTGTTGCATCTTGAATTCCCTTTAATTAAGGTTTGAAGATAAGAATGCAAACTAGATGTACTAGTGATTTCATTAGATTTCATTTGTTTAACTTGCATGGTTTGTATACTATAATTATTCCAATAAAGATTCAACTTAATGCCAATTGCATTGTAATCCATTGGTCAACTCAATATCAACTATAATGACAAAAGAAAATAGACATGTTAGCTTCCTTGCAACTAATCTTGACCTCTTTTCTTACATATATTTCCCATTATACTAGTTAGGCTTTGTACTTAAGCTCAACTCCTTTCACAACTCTGTTGATGCACCTTGTGCCTTAACATTATTTCTAAATCCAGTCAACCTACCAACTAAATTTTTGCAATTGTTCGACTTTTGTTATGGGAGTGTGAGTGTGCCACACACCACTTCATTACTAGCCATCCGTTCCATCTATCGTATTGTGCAAAATGGTGCACAATTTTAAAAATGCCATGTGTTGCCCCACTATTAACCTAAATGCTCCACAAACATAATTGCAATAGTTGACCTTGTAACTCAATCTCTACTACGACTAATCCATTAAACATATGAAATCGCCATGTGTTACTTCACTATTGGCCAAATTATTTTCTCATTGTAGTTGCAACATAGTCGACTTTCCAACTAATCCTTTACTTTGGGTCGACTATTGGTTTAGGGTTACAAGTGTGCCACGTGTCACCTCACTACTGGACAAACACTCCAACTTGCATACATCTAGTATAGTCTAAATTACAACTAAATGTCTGCTGATGTCATGCCTAGTCAACGGATGAAATTCACCCACCATGCGAGGGTAGTTGACAACATCCTTCAATTAGATTGGTAGAACATATGCAACTAAAATGGTAAGTAGTGGCTATTGATATGGTATTGACACGTGGCAAACACTTTGACTGTAATGACACTTTTGACTTGTACTTATCGACTTTGTTGGTTTGTAGTTGAAAAAAACATTTCCCAATTGTAAAAAATAATTTGCAACTGTTTTTGTAGTTTTCAACTATGTTTGTAATTAAACAATAGTTGAAAATGTAGTTGCAAAAGGGGGGGTTTTCTACTAGGGCTACAAATACAAAAAACAATGTTCAAACTTGGAAGTCGTTACTTTTGTGGAGGAGTTATGGCCCAAGGTATATTAGAAAAAAATCATTACTAATAATGAGACTAACCTAGCATTTACCAAGGGAATTGTGGCACAATGGAAGGGGTACAAAGTCAACTACGCAAAGTTTGGAACAAAAATGCAATTTCAAGGTGGGCAAACACACAAAGCAACTCAAAATTATTAATTCAAAAGTAGGAAGAGGACACTTGACTTTTTTTGAAAAAAATGCAAAATTAAAAAACATAAACCCAAGTAAGGGGACAACATGGAGAGACATTGGTCAATGTAGCAACATTGTGACAATATCTAATTTTGGGAAGCAAAAACAAACTTGTGAAACTAAAGGGACAAGTTCTGAGCTACAAGATTCATGAAAAGGAAAAACAAAAGATTTAATCATTAAAAACAATGAAGAGGTTGGAGAAGTCCAACACAGTGGAGATTTATTGTGACCCTAGCCTTGGGCTCACGACCAAAACAAGGGCTTGCAAAGGTGTGGGCTAAACATGAAGCCTGGGAGTCACATTTCATCTTCTCGGGAATGTAGGAGAGTGTGAGGGAATGAACCCACACACTCCCAAATGGGCTCCCACTTTGAGAGTTAGAATCCTGATGGAATTGCAAATCTTCAGACAATGATTTTAGGGGTGAAAACTCATTGGATTAAAAAGTTTTTTATACCATTGGAAAGCTCTTGAGACTTAAATGTTTAAAGTTGGCTTACATGACCAATTTGGAGACTTAAAACACAAGTTATGGCAAAAAGAAAGGTCGGGATTCAAATTGCCAATTTGACTCCTGACCACTAAAAGTCTAGAATTGTCCTAATTTACTTATATATAGGTGCCATGCCACATATCGTTGGAAAGCTTGTGATGAGGGCTATAACTTTGGTTTAAACCTCACCTCAATCGGAGGTTTTCACACAAAGTTATGGGCTTCCAAAATTGTGGGAGTCCCAATTTCGATAATCTTGGGAATCCCAAGACAAAATGACATTTGGGTGTAGACCCCATGGCCAAGCATAAAAAAAACTATAAGGTGAAAGTGGTGGTTTCCCTTAAGTTTGGGCCATGGTGAATTTTGTGAGTTTGTGTATGCATGTGGCTCATCCATGCACTAAAAGTGCTATAACTACACATTAACCAACTTGTTGTTTGGTTTGTGCAAGCTCGTGTGAATAATTGACCCACTTGTCACTCTTCCTAGTCCTTATCCCAAAGCTCCAACCCACCCCTCTTACCCCCAAAGTGTTATGAGTTAGGGAATGCATCCCAACTCCTTCTGATGTTTTCAACTTTGGATTCGCATTTGAGTCTTACGAGGAGTTTGGGGGTGTGCCAAGATTGCTTTAATCATGTTATTGACGTTAAAAAATGTAAGAATGTGGCCAATGAAAAGGCAGATGCATTAAGGAAAATAAAAAAATGAAACAAATTGGGAGGTTTGAGTAAATGGACTCACAATAGGTGTTGAATCATGTGGTAGACTTTTGTAGATGATGGTGAAAGGATAACATGATTTGCAACATCATCATGGTTGAATCAAGGGTGAAAATTTGCACAAAGATATTGCATTACAATGAAATTATGTTTTCTAGTCTAAAACATGAGCTTTTCAGTTTAAATGGGGCTATTGAAAACTTAGAAGAATGCCAACATTTTACTTTAACACAAAGGCAAGCATGTGAGATTAACAATGTTGAATTTCAAATCATACAGATTACAAATGTAAAGCTAAAGGACGTTGAAAACAAGCACAAGGAATTGGTAAAAAAGAGATAGTTGCAATAGGTTCAAATCAATTTGTAGTTGGAGGTGGTTGACAAGTAAAAGAACCGACATAAAGTACTACAATAGGAGTACTTAAGGTTGCTAGAAACACACTACAAAGACTACATTACCAACTTTGATCAACTTGACCAGGTAAAGAAAAGTTTGAAAGTAGTGGCAGAACTATTGGAAGAGATCAAAACAACATTAGAAGGGACAAACACAAACCTAAATACTTTAGCTTTGTTAGCAAGTTTTGATGCTAAACATTGATTTTGATTTCATGGGTTTGCATGCATAGATTTAACAATTTTTCTTTTGTAAGGCCTAGTTTATACTTGGCAATTTTGTTATCAAAGTTTTATACATAGACATAATTACAATTCAAGGAACCAAGTAGGCAACTCTAAGGTTGTTACTATGCAAGTTTATGTTGAAAATCTAATTACCCTTCCCATGCCTTACTGTGTAAATAATCAAGAATACACATAAGTTTTTAAACTTTTACTTGAAGGATAGAATTTGACTTAGATCCAACCTTCAAATCCTTCCACATTTTTTAGTTTGTTGCCTTCCTACATACATGATTACAGAATGGGTCCAATTAAAGAACAAATGTGAACTTCTAGACTATATAAACTTGGGCTTACAATGACATAAAATTGATTAATGGCAGATCAAACACTCCCTTAAGAATGGGCTGCAATAGATAACCAAGCAAAACCCAATGAGTTCAAGTACCATGGTTCCAAAAACTTCAAACTAGGGTGAAAGCACAAAAAGCCCCCCCAAAATTGTAATCACATGTACAATCTTTTTGCAATTAAATTTTTTGGTAATGTATGGACATCACATCTTGGATTATTTTTGTTCATTTTAAGTATATTTGATTAGTTTAGACTTCATATAATAAATTATTTTGAAAAATTCAACAAACATTGAAGAATTTGAACGTATGGAGTATATCCATGACAAAATAATACATGTCACATAGTTTGAAAATTTGAATATACACTTCAAAACTAGGGTTGTGGATGGAATTCGTGGGTGAATTTTTTTATAGTGTATGATATTGATATACATCAATTAAATTTAAGACAAGCTAGAAATTTAAAGTTTTTGGATGAAATTTCATTCAAAAATTGTGTTTTTTTCATTTGTTTAGTAATGAATGCATAATAATATTTTATTTCTAAGAAAAAACTACTACCATATAAAAAAGGAGGAGATTTTATAGATGGGCATTGCATTATTTTTTCAATTTTCTTTTGTTTAGTAATGCTTCATGAATCATAAACATGAGGCTTTAGGGCCATTGGAAAATTATAAACTATATACTCTTTATACATTGATTTTATCCAATCTTCCTCATCTAACCATTGGATCAAAATTAATTTTGATTCAAAAATGTTATTGTGCAAATTTTAAATTTTTTTACTTGTGTTTAGGATAACAAATCATGCCATCAAGGTGTAACCGAAAAGGAGAGGGACCAACAACAACCAGACCCCTCAGGTTGTGCTTGCTTTTGACAAATGCGAGCATCAGGCAATCACACATCAAAGAAACAGCATGGCAACATCACTGATCTAGATCCAAACGAGAGATTCAATACTGGAGTAGAACAAACTCGCCCGAACCTCTGCAAACACGACTCCTACACAGAACCTCTAGGATCAAAACTCATGGTTCAGATTTCACAAAGGTCCGTGACAGCACAAGCTTCCACTCTCCCAGTGTGTTGATCAATGGTGTGGCAACTACTCTGCTAACCGATTGAGCTCTCCCCAAAAACAAACCACTCGATCTGCCTATCTATACATTCCCAAACTTCTCCGGTCTACAACATCGATCCTTGCTTACGAATTGACTCCCACCAGGCTCAGGAGCTAGCCATCCTCTAGTCGCCAAAGCAGCGGAAGAAAATCGGCAACTAGCAATCTCCTAACTCCTCTACATTCTCCAAAGTCCTTCACCTCTTCTCTGTTGCTCTCTGAAAATCTCCTACTTCCTCTTTGTACAATTTCTGAACTCACTAGCACGTTCTGCCTCTGCTAAACTCTCAGGACCAGACCTCAATTGCCGCTCTCCTCCCCATGAATGCCAACTTCCGGCACCCGCATGCATTCCCACCGCCTTAGACCATAAAGGCCAGCACCTCCATTGCCATAATCTCGTGCCGTCTTTCTCAAGTGGTGAGCTTCCATGATCCAACCAGAGCAGCCACCATGCAATTCCTTGTAGTAGTAATGGAGAAGTCTACGCAGCCAAAATTAACGATGGCAGTTAAAACAAAATAAAATCTCAACGAAAGGTTGTGTTCATACTAGAGTAGTGACCTGTTTTCGTGTTACATATGTAACCCCTCCGTTCTTGAGAAAGCTGAGTCCTTCAGCCTCATTCAATCTGGTTCAATATGATAGATCTAAAGTCCCCTACGAGACCTTTCACACTGGTGCCCATCATGAACTTCCCCTTGCAGCTCAAGCTCTTTTGATCTCTCATTGTCCTTATCTGCAGTAGTTGAATCCTCAAATTTGTTATGGACACTGCTCTTGCAAAATGCAGGTCTGATACCAACTGCTTCATTCTCCACCACTACACAGGGAACTGTTTCCAGAACCCCAGATCCTCCTGAGCTCTCATTGTCTTCGATTGCAGTAGGACTATTCTGAGACTCATTCTGGACAGCATAATCACATAATGCAACTTCAAGATCCACAACAATCTCCTTGCTCTTTGTTGTTGCAGATGGAACGACTTCAGAGATACTACTCAGTCTTGGGCTCTCCTTGTACTTATCTGTAGAACCTGGTGCATTTGAATTCTCTTCAAACTCGTCCTGGACAATATTCTTGTTGAGCATCACAACCTCAATATCTGAAAGTGGTTGGTCACTTTCAGAGACTACAACTTTTGCCTGTTCAAGATCAGTGAAATGCACTTCCACTTGCGGTTCCAATGAGAGACACTGTTGATGTTTGAATTCTCCAGGATCAGAGCTATTTGAAACATCACCATGACTGCTAGCTTCCACCATTTCTGCATCCAAAACAAAATACTAGTTCCCGGCATGGACCAAGTTGTAGTATCATCACCTTTTTTACTGACCTCAGTGACTAGATCTTGATTAAGGGCAATTGAATGTTGCTTGAATGGCATGGTTCCCATCTCCTGTTCAGAGTTGTTGGAACTCAAACTGGCAACTTTGTTAACAGAGTTGAGCTCACCTACTACAGTACCCATCATCACTTCTGGTGACTGCATGGAAGAGTCAATGTAATAAGGCTTGGGAGAAGCCTGACAGCTCACTTGGATGGAAACTATAGATGAATCCTCAGGAGCCACAAAGCTGTCTGGCAGCTGCATTCTCACAGCTTCACCCCTGCTGTCATTTCCTCTTATTTCCATGCCATATTCTGTCCTCGAGGAAGGATCTTCTTGTTGAGATACTTCAACAAAAACATCAACCATTTTGCTGGCAAGTTGTGTGACAAAGGTTTGCTGCTCATCTGTACAGCTCACTATCATTCCCTGATTTACAAGATCATCCTCAACTGCAGATGGTGGCAGCACATTAGGGAATAGCTCCTCCACCTTCAAGGAAGCATTTCTTGTCTCTGTGGTGTCATCCACATCTACCATCTCCCTGTCTTCAGAACTGGCAAGTGTATTCAGAAATAGACCCAACTTGGGGCTCTTCTCCTCCTCCAAGATGCCTGGATCTTCCTCTGTCAAACACTCCATCTCAAGACCCTCAACATTATCCAGTTTCTCTTTCAGTTGTTCATTCATGTCTTCAACTCCGCTCCTAAGCATACCATCTGTGCTTCGAGTGCCGTTTTCTGCTTCCCCCACAAGAATGGCATCAGATACTGCCATTCTTGTTATTCTTGTCTCTTGATGCTTTTCATCAACACCTAGTCCTTGATGGACGGTGACCCCTTCTGCAACTTCAGGAGATGGTACAGCACCTCCTGTCACAACTTCGACTGGCATTCTTCTCCTAGGTGCTCGAGTGTGTGAGAAGATGTTCTCATTTACACACAACCTGTTGAGTTGTTGCATAGTTACTTCCTCATTATTCAGCAATACTTCTAGAAAGTTTGCTGATCCAGGATGCACCTTCCCATCCTTCGATTTCTTCCAGCATCTGTCCTTCGAGTGTCCTAAACCTGAACAGAAGGAGCACTTCATCCCACAATTCTCTATCCTATGAGGCATCCCACATCCGGCACATTTTGGCCGGGGTTCATTAAGCCTTGGACATGCTGTGGCTATGTGATCTCCTCCCTTACAGATCTGGCATCTGCCGAACATGGTGGAAGAGGATGATGTGACAGGTTTCGGCACATTCCTCTTGAAAAAGCTAACAAGCGCGTTGTTCAAAGCAGCAACCTGTTTTTCCATTATTGTTTCAACGACTTCCTCTTCTTGCTCCTCCTTCAGTGGTTCGAAGGGAGTCTCTCCAAGCTTGCCCAGCACTCGCTTGAGCTCGGTAGCTGCACCCACCAGCTCCTCAATGTCAGCAAAAGTTCTTACGATGCATAATTTTCGAATTTCAGGCTTTAGTCTGGCCAAAAACCTCCGTCTCTGTTCCGTGTCTGGTATTCGGCCTCTCTGGAACAGCCTGTCCAAACGTTCAAAGTACTTCTGAACCCTCTCCCTGGGTTCTTGCTTGATGGCATCGAGCTTCACTCTGATGTCATCGGCATCCACAGTCCCGTACTTCTGTACGATCAGTGTCTTCAGCTCCAGCCAATCAGCAAGCGCCGATTCCAACCTTCTGAACCACTCTCTGGCCCTACCTCTCAAGTTGAGCTTGGCGATCTTAAAAAGCTTGTCTGCATTGAGGTCTCGCACCTCAGCAGCCATGCTGAGCCTTTCTGCCCAGTCATTGACATCTTCATGGTCTCGCCCCCAGAACAGTTCATCCATTCCCTGGGGACTGGTCATCTTGCAAATGTTTAGCTGCAAACCAGAATTGCAATACCTTCTACTGCACACGTCTTGCTAAAGTCACTAGATCGTAACCTGCTCTGATACCAAAAAAGAGAGGGACCAACAACAACCAGACCCCTCAGGTTGTGCTTGCTTTTGACAAATGCGAGCATCAGGCAATCACACATCAAAGAAACAGCATGGCAACATCACTGATCCAGATCCAAACGAGAGATTCAATACTGGAGCAGAACAAACTTGCCCGAACCTCTGCAAACACGACTCCTACACAGAACCTCCAGGATCAAAACTCATGGTTCAGATTTCACAAAGGTCCGTGACAGCACAAGCTTCCACTCTCCCAGTGTGTTGATCAGTGGTGTGGCAACTACTCTGCTAATCGATTAAGCTCTCCCCAAAAACAGACCACTCAATCTGCCTATCTATACATTCCCAAACTTCTCCGGTCTACAACATCGATCCTTGCTTATGAATTGACTCCCACTAGGCTCAGGAGCTAGCCATCCTCTAGTCGCCAACGCAGCGGAAGAAAATCGGCAACTAGCAATCTCCTAACTCCTCTACATTCTCCAAAGTCCTTCACCTCTTCTCTGTTGCTTTCTGAAAATCTCCTACTTCCTCTCTGTACAATTTCTGAACTCACTAGCACGTTCTGCCTCTGCTAAACTCTCAAGACCAGACCTCAATTGCCGCTCTCCTCCCCATGAATGCCAACTTCCGACACCCGCATGCATTCCCACCGCCTTAAACCATAAAGGCCAGCACCTCCGTTGCCATAATCTCGTGCCGTCTTTCTCAAGTGGTGAGCTTCCATGATCCAACCAGAGCAGCCACCATGCAATTCCTTGTAGCAGTAATGGAGAAGTCTGCGCAACCAAAATTAACGATGGCAGTTAAAACAAAATAAAATCTCAACGAAGGGTTGTGTTCATACTAGAGTAGTGACCTGTTTTCGCGTTACAAAGGTTTTAGCTTATTGCGTACTATAATACTTGTTATACATCACCTTTTTTGAACAAAAGTGGCTCACCCTTAGTGTGCTTTCACTCACAACATATTTTGATTCATCTTGCAATCTTGTGTGTTAGGACAAATCTTAAATAACCTTACTTGGATCTATTGAAGAACATAAATGCACCATTGAGGTGTATCACACCCCTTTTAGAAAAATTTGGCCCCATAGTATTATGCACCATATGTTAGGGCTTTGAAAAAATCACATCCATATCCAAGTATACTCCTCCATACTTGCACAAATTCCTATGTACATCAAGCTCCATGAAACATATGAAATATACATCAATGAGTAACAATTGAATGCACACTTAGGAAAAGGACTGTAATGACGATTGAAGAGTTGGAGACAAAACAATTAGTTGGAGCCCTAAAATAGATCCATTCTCTAGATGCAAAATAACATCAAAAAGTTGTGAAAAAAAAAAAAAGTATTAGAGCTCAATAATTCCATTTCCTCTTTATGGTTATTAGGATTACCATATGTGACAAGCATGGAGTGTACAACACTATATCTTCCTTGGAAGTAGGCTCTAGATTTGAGAAACTTCAAGTGCCCATATATTGAAACTTCAAAACTCCATACTCCTATCTAAATCAAACTTGGATGCACTTCAACCAATGGATCACTAGTTCATCCAACAATCTATCCTAGTTCCAAATGCCTTGAAGTTCTCTCCAACAAATCATAAATGATCTACAAAAGGACGAAGAACACATTATAAGTCCAACTTAAGGAAATTATTTTAGGACATTTGTTCTTGTTTGTTTTTTACAAAGGGGTATGGGTCTTCCTCATCCTCTTTTGCAAATATTATTAAGTCTAGGGAACTTTAAAAGGAGCTATTTGAATTGATCCCACCTAGTGTTATGTTTGTCCATTCATACCTCCTTATAAGTAAAGATAGTGAATGGGTAGGTATGCACTAAAGTGACAAATGAACATTTACATGTAAAGAAACAAAATCCACATAACACTTAGTCAAATTTTGTCATATTTTGCATGGAGAATTTTTTATCAATAACTTTGTAGACTGTTTAAAGCTTGTAACTAAACACATGTTATTGGGTCCAATTATTTGATCAAGGAAGGGGCACACGTTTTGGGATTTTTCTTATTCACATGGATCTTAGTTCACGTATCATATTTGTACATGATTTTTTCTCATTGAACTTAGAACCAAAAATATTGAAAGCAAACCCAAAACCATGTACCATCACTAATGATACCAAATCTACAACCTTACAAAAGTAACATATGTTTATGTATACAATGTTACAAAAATGTTGTCCAAGTAGTCTTACAACCTAGACCCAAAAACACTCACCAAATCTACCAAACTTCAAGAACTACCAGTAATCATAAAGCATCAGTTCACAAGGTAGGTTTCTTCATGAGACTACAAAATGAAACATATATTAATAAAATTTGAAGGTCACAAAATCTATTCATCTTGGAATACAAAAATTTCATATGGGCCTATGGACACCCAAGGGTTCAAATGAAGAGACAAAAAATAGTGAATCTAGGTCTATAGTAAAAAATGCTTATGATTTTTCTTTGAATTGTGGCAAAATTTTCAACTATAATTCTCAGATTTTTCACACTAAACCTATTATAATTAAGTTGACCTTCATGCATAAACCTTGACTTGGATCAACTAATCAAGTCAAATAATATCATAATCTACAATATTAACTCATTTTATTATTTAGTCTACGTATTTGTAGATGGAGGTAGCTTATCTTTCTCAACTTGGCTTTTGATATAAACACATTTGTCCACCATCTATGTGGTTGCATGCTTTTTGGCAACCTTTTTTTTTAGACATGATCTTTTGTTGTTTTTTCTTGAGTTAGATGGACTATTTTTTTAGGTTCCATTAGTCTCTTCCATTGCTAAGGTGTTTGCACCATCTTCCCCTATATCAAAGTAAAGTTTTATAACTAGATTTGAAGAAATGAACATGCATAAGTAGATTCAATATTATAAATGAATGGTGTGCAAAGTGTTATTATCTATAGCTATAGGAAGAGATGGATTTGATAAGAATGAAAGGCAAGATGATCTCTTGTGAGTTGAATCATTAGCTGGAAATTATTTTTGGAATGAGTACCTAGTCTATTGGATTTCTGTAACCTTCACATGGTTTTCTTGGTGATCCAAATTAGGTTTAAGATTTAAAGCCATTTCCTTTACCTCTTGCAAAGCTATTAATGATGGCAAAACATGTGGAATTTTTGTTGATGGTAGAATTGCTAAAGCTTTTATTGATGGCAAAATTTTTGGAGTTTCCATTAATGGCAAAAATTGAGGAATTCTCATTGGTGGCAAATGGTTGACGTTTGATGGCAAAACATGGAAAGCTACCAATGATGGTAAAACTTGTGGAGCTCCTATTGGTGGTAGAAAGTTGATGTTTGATGGCAAAGCTTGGGGAACCACCAATGATGGCAAAACTTGTGGAAATACTGTTGATGATAGAGCTTGGGGATCTACTAATGATGGCAGAAGCTATGGATCCACATCCACATTTGACAACAAAGCTTGCAAGACTGCAGTTGATGATAAAACTTAGGGAGCTACCAAAGATGTTGAACTTTCTTCTACATTCAAATTCCAAAAATTGCATAGCCATTTATGCACAATTCTTTTGGGTAGCTCTTTCCTTCAAACTTTGAAAACATGTGATGTAAATCATTGCCACCCATGCTTCCACGTTAGTCATTTTTTTCAATTTGCACTTTGTCTTGCAACTACTTTAAAGGGGAATCCACTTCATCAATGTTCATTATAGGGGATCCAACATTTGAGTCAAGAGTTGTTTGCCAAGGGTCACCAGTGATTGATGCCAACCCTAAAGGACTAGTGCTATGATTCCCTACCCCAAGAGATGTTCTACATTTCAATGGATATCCAATGCTAGTAGATCCCAATTCAATGTGTTTAAACACAAACCCATCACCTATAAATGGCCATCACATCACACTTTTTAATTAATTTAGAAAAACAATGAGCATCAAAACACTAAGTTAGTTTTCACTTAACACTAAGGACCACATTGTGCTCTTGTAAGGAGTCTAACCATAAGTAGTAAAAGTAGACTTAACACCTAAGTAAACAATAGTATACAAAACACTAGGTTGGTTTGCTTAGCAGTGAGGACAACATTGTGTTCTTTGTAAGGAGTCCAACCATAAATAGCCTTAGTAAACCTGGCACTTAAACAACTACTATTACAAAAAAAAACAAAAGAAGTCCATTACAAATGTTGAGCACTTAAATAGTGTTGAACATTAAAGACAATTTTAGCAACCCAAGCAATAGTCAACAAAAAATAGTGTTACTTGTTTTAATAAATAACCAAACCTAAACACTCCATTAAATTAGGCAATGTTAAAAAAAAATTGATTAAATTCAGAACATTAAATCACTATTCAAAGCACACCATGCACATCAATTAAGCAAATGAATATCAAGAAAATCAATTGAAAAGATTGCAAAGGTTTCAATTCAAAAATCACTACATCACAAAGACAATTTTGTTCCATTTGAAAGGACCAAAATCTGAGTGCACTTATTTTCAAAGAGGTCATGATGGGTCCAATTTTCCTTTAGCAATTGTTTAATCTCCTCATGTTGTTCCTCCAAGCCCAATTTAACACTAAAACTCCTTACTCCATCATCTTCATCTCCAAAACCCCAATTACGCCACCAATCAAGATCAAACATTTGTTCTCAAACAAGACAAATGTTTTGTTGTTCGACACGTTCACCCAAGCAAAAGGGTTGGTATGTATGCTTACACAATGTGATGGCTACATCCTAACTATGATACCATTTGTTGCAAAATCCACAAGGTCTCACATTAATTGTAAGGTCATAGGTAGGTGGGCACATAATTGGGTGCAGAATTGGCTTAGGCCAGATTAACATACCATCACCTTTTTGCATTTTAGCCACTTGACATACAATTGACCTTTGTTCTTGGACCAAGCTAAAATTTTCCTTTTGCACCTCACTAATCATCGAATCTAGCTTCCAAGAATCAAGTTCTACATCTTGATATACATCTTCACCAGCAATAGTTTTTTTTTTTCTTATAATGTCTGTGAAATCTCCAACTTGGTTTTTGCGTCTTAAAGCTTCATTGCAACATCATCCAAGTTTGTGTGTGATTCTTTTAAATGGTTGTCATTCAAGAGACTCAATTCAAAGTCCTTGCACTTTGTATCAACCTAAGATTACAAAAAAGATCAACAAATTGTACATGAGTTGATTGAAAAAAAACTGAACCCTAAAAAACAAAAGAACTCAAGGAACATGCCACATTGGAGCTCAAAAAAACTAACCTAATCATAAAAAAGAAATAGTTAGCACAAACCTGACTTCCCAAGATCCTTCTCAAGATCATATACATTCGTCAAAGATGTTCAACTTCTGATTCAACTTTACTGAAAGCCTTTTGGGCTTCCAACGTGGTTGTTTTGTGGTCCTCCATATTAACCGCAAACCTATGAGCTTCTCCACCACCTTCTTTTTTTCACCCTCCAAATTCTTAATTCTACGATTTTCATTTTTCAAAACATTTGAAAGTAATAGTTGCAAATCTTTTACTTTGATCACTTTTGTTGTTGACACACCATATGGACATTGGGAGTTACTAACATGCCCTTATCTCACATACTTCCCCTTTGACATTAAAATGTTGCCTTCAAACTTGCATGAAACCTCGCCTTTGCTAAGCTTCAACAACTCAAGTTTGATAGAAGTTTTTTGCATCTTTTTCATCGATTCCTTCCAAGCCTTTTCTCTTGTAGTGCAAGTAGTAACTTTAGCCCGATTGAGATCATCCCTTTCATTCCTTCAATGTAACCTTTCACCACCCATGACATGAACTCATTGTTTGTCACATGTGGTGTCCTGTAAATTTAATCATATAAACTAATAAGTTATTTCTTCATTTCTAGGTGCAACTTGTTGTTGGTGGTTTTAAACTTGGCGACTTTCTTGAAAACTTCTTCCAAATCCGCTTCACAAACATGTTCTAAAGTAAGGTCTGATCTTGGATTCATCATGTTGCCATTCTTCTTCTTAACATTCATAAAAAAACTTTTTAGTCTAGTCTTTGTAATCTACAACCTCCTCCATCATGAGTGGTGACTCTAGCAAAGAAAAAACATAATGCAATCATTATCTAATCTAATCAACATAGAAACTCAACAAGCAATCACAATCATGTAACTATAAAACCATAGATTTGATTCACCAAGGCAACAAGCAAATCACTAAAAGTTTGAGTTTGGGTAAGTTAGTTTGAGAAAAAAAAACTTGCATGACGATCAACAAAGGAAAAAACTCAGTAATCAAACTTGTAAAGAGAAAAAAACAAGTGTGCACAATGCTTGTAGACTAGGTAGGCTACAAATCAAGCTAGGTAGGAATTAATGAGTTCAAATTTCATTGATCTCAATGTGTAGTTGACGTGACACATGTTTTGGACTAACCTTACATGTCATTTTTTTTTCAAGATTTTTTCAAATTTAACACTCAATCAAGTCCTTTAAGGGTGTGCATGTGGCTCCTTAATTTGTGAATGCACCTTATTAAAATATGATAACTACTTTAAGGTTTAGTTTTTTGTATCATAAGTCACAATTTTGTTCAAATGCCACACACATTATGACCCATTTACATCTAACAAATGGCTCTTGAAGTTTGAACATTTTGAAATCATATTTTGAATTTCAAAAAATTTCAAGTATCATAATTGTTAAATTATGGATGTTTTTCATGTGGATGGTAGGTTATCACCATTTCAAAAAAAATCCCATCTAAATTTTTTTATTAAAAGAATCCTCAACCTAATGCTATATAAAACTCATGATTTTGGGGTGTTAAAGTTAAAAAGTCCTTTAAAATGACATTACATAAATATCTTTGAAAAATTGACAATTTTTTGGTTGTTTGACATGGTTTTTGGCTCATTTGATTGTGAGCACAGCCAATTCAAGTTGCATAAAACACCATGTGTCATCCAATCACTTTTGAACTACATTATTAATCATAAAATTAATTATGTTTTCATCTAATGTTGGACACTAGTAATTGTGGATCATATGAATGCACTTTCCATCTTCATTTTATCCAAATGCGCAATAGTTGCAAGTCATAATTACTATGCTATTTAAACCATGTTCTGATCAAATATGCAATTGTAAGTTATTTTTACCATGGTGCCATGTAGGACAATCACATTGGTAGTTGTAAAAATGGTTGATTTGGACATAAGTTGTAAATACATGGGTTGTTATGGGCACAATTTATTATGGTGAAATTTGCATTTTTAAAAAAATTCCATTATAATACAAAGATTTGTACCACTAAAAGAATATCTTTTCCATTGCCATGTAATGTGTAATCATTATAGAATGTCAAAAACAATTAACACAACTTAATGTTCAAATGCACTACAAAGTGTCAAAAAGAACACAACTTGAATGTTCAAGTGCATTACATACTATGGAAAAAATAGTGAAAATGTTTGTGCAATCATTTTTGGTCATCATCTTCACCTCTAGTAGTTAACATCTTCAAGTCCATTATGAGGTCACCCAACAACTTTTTTCAACTTTGAAAATTTATTCATTCCCCTAACAACAAGAAAATAACCAATCCTTGTGTGATTTAGTTCATTTTCAACATCAACATGAACTTGTCCAAGTTATGCATGCCTAGGTAACACCATTGTAAACTAGTCAAAATGCTAGCAATGTTAAAAATTCTTTCACTTTCAATTTAAAGCTTGGAATTTCCAAAAATTGACAAGTAAAAATTGCAACATTAGAAAATTATTTTGCATGGTCAAGTTCCGCCATTGCAATGGTGATTTCAAATCATTCTTGCATAGCTATATGATGAAACAATGACAATTTTGTTTTCACCAAAAATAGACGAATTTCCTTTGTAAAAGTTACAACTCCCCACAAAAAAGTCATCATTTTTAGGTGCTAAAAGAGGAGAGTTTTCTTCATGCATGGGGTTCAAATACTTGGAGACTTTCACCAAAGAGGCACCAACACCTACTAATCATACTCTTCCACAATTGTTTGTTGTTTTATCCCTGCCCACATATTCAGATGATACATTACATGTTGCCTTTGAATCTTAGATAAAGTTGGAGACCACACAAACAAGTGTGGAACAATAGCATTTAAAAACACAACAAATGTTTAAAAAGGCTTCAACAAATTAATTACTTCAAGCCCCATTTTGCCCTATAAAATTTCCAACTCTATTTCAAATTTTTCCCACATTAAAGGTGGTTTTTGGGATGCCCAAGCTTGATAATCCCTATGCAATCTACAAATTGAAAATTCAACAAGCAAAACATCTAAAAGCAACCAATACCTTTTGGTTTGGTTCAAAATACATTATTTCACCACAAGACCCAAAGATTTTGCCATGACTTTTGCATTGGCCCATGTTGAACCTAATAGTATTTAGGCCTACAACTTAGAGATTTTTCAATTGTAGCAAAGGTTTATGGTGTTAAAATATTTTAAAGACTCTTGGAAAAAGACAAGTTTTGAAACAAATCAAGTTTTGATTAATGTTTTTAATTTATGAAATCTCAAGCATTACACTAAAATGCGTCTTAATTCATTTTGTGTTTCACTAGATTTTGAGTGAATTTGGACATTTTTACCATGGTGAAATTGGTCTACCCCCTACCGAACAGAAACCAGTTGTTATGGACAATGAATTGGTCCACTAATACCTAATGAAACAAGGTTACTTTCAAATGAAATAAAAATTTATCAAGTCATTTCACTTACTAGTTAATTAACTAGGCAACATGAAAATCAATTACATTTAAATTATTCAATATTTAATGTAATATTTAATATTATTGATAATTTCATGATTTTCAGCCTATGAATTATTAACACATATCATTACTTATGCTAGGTTAAAAACATAGTTAGATACGTAGGCCATGTAATCAACTTAAATAGGCACCTACTCTAAGGAATTACATAAGATAATATTCAGTCATTTTACCATTGTTGTCATAAACACACCAATTGTGAAGTTTGACCCTTTGACCTCTAGGATGGAAGCAAACACCCCTACCATCAAGTCACCACATTTGTTGTGATAATGTGTTACATTGAATTTTATTTATCAAATATTTCATTTTAAACATGATAAAAACATAAACTTTGAAAATTCATATTTTATTAAGATTTTGTTCAAATGAAGTGATTAAAATTTTATTTAAATTTTAAAAAAATAATGTACATAATTCCATTTATTTCCTTTTGAAAAATGTAAAATCATTTAAACTATTTTTTAAAAATATCATTATTCAATAACATTTTAATGACTATTTTTTTGAAAAAGAAAATGTTTAGTAAATGGATAAATTTTTTGTTAATATAATAATACTACCTATGTTAGGTTATTTTTAGCTATTTTAGGGCTATTTTTCATTGTTTTGAATTATTTCACCTTGCATTACTTACGGCTATTTATGGTTATTTATAGTTTTTTGGTTTTTTTTAGTAGTTTCACCTTATATTATTTTCAATTATTTTTAAGTTGCTTTTGGCTATTTTGGGCTATTTCACTTTAGGTTTTTTTATTATTATTATAAGTTATTTTTTACTATTATAAATTTTTTTGACTATTTTAGGCTATTTCATTTTAGGCTGTTTGTAACTATCATAAATTATTTTTAGTTATTTTAAGCTATTTCATCTTAGGTTATTTTCAACTATGTGAAGCTATTGTTGGTTACTTTTGGCTATCAAAAGTTATTTCACCTTATGCTATTATTGGTTATTTTAATTTATATTACCATAGGCTATTCTATTAGTGGTTATTGTTGGTTATTCTATTGGTGGTTATTGGTGGTTAATTTATGTTAAATTACCATGGACTATTAATGGTTATTGGTTAAACTATTCTATTAATGCCTATTAATAGTTATTTTATTGGTGGCTATTTTTGGTTATTGTAGGTTATATTATGACTATTGATGGTTATTTTATTCTAAGTTATTGTTGGATATTCTAAATTATATTATCATAGGCTATTAGTAATTATTTTATTGTAGGTTATTCTAAATTGTTTTTCATAGCCTATTATTGGTTACTTTAGGTTATTTTATCATAGGTCATTATATTTTATTTAAAATTATTTAAAATTGTTGTACTTAAGATAAAATAACTTATAATAACATAAGTATAACGACCTTGGATAACCTAAAATATAATTTGAAATAACATATATTAACTTAAAATAAAATAACCTAAGATATAGTCGAATGTTAGTTGAATAATTTAATTTAAAATAATTTAAAGCAAAAAACCTATAATAAGCTAATTATAATACCTTAAGGTAGAATAACGTATAACAGTTTAGGGTATAATAATTTATAATATCTTACAATAATTTATAATAAATTAAGGTATAAGTTAAAATAACTAATGTAGCTTAAAATAATATAGGGTATATCATAAAGTAGCATAGGGTATTTAAAACAACAACATAAAAATAAACCTATTACCACAATAAATTATAATAATGAATTATGTCAACTAGTAATGAAACATAATGTTTACATAATGATATTATAGTGAAATAACTTTAATTAGGGCAAAATCACTAAAGTGCAATGAACTTATTTCATTTTTAAAGTCCCATAGTGATTTATGCTAATGAACTACACCCCACTTTTGTGCTAGTGAAACTATCCTTTTTATATATATGCCAATTCCCATATTGCCTTCCCTTTCCCAACTTTTTTGGCCATGTTATGGTTTCTTGCAAAACATTTTTCACTTCTCCACACTCACTTATTGCATTCCAATACCAATTTTAGTATCATTAATGGCATACTAACATGCCTTAGACATTACATGGTCAAAACATGTGCCATTAAATATTGAAGGAAACTATAACAATGCACATGATATAACCTTCATCAATGCAAAAGCATTGGTGTTTAGGTTTGTGCCCTCATCCTTGATGTAAACAATGATCTTGCCTATAATCAATATTCAACCAAAGCAAATTTCACTTGTTTCATTAATGTTGCTTTAAAGGTACCCTTATTATAACATGGCAAGGCACCCAATCATCATTGATGAAATTCATGACAAGTGTGAATGGATCAAATTAGGTTATGGACATCTAGAGGTCAAATCTAGTAGTGTTTATGCAATTGCTAGGAAGACATACACCTCCATCACCTCTGCCAATATATTTGGGATGTGTTATTGAACAATTTGTTTTTGTGATGAAAATTTGATTCAATAACATTTTTTCATCACAAGTTGCCATAACCATGGACTTTCAACTACAAATCGTGGCATGTATCCCTTTGTAATAACCAATACCACATTTTTAAAAAAACCTTTGTTGACTTCAATCATTGGGCTTGTATGGATCATTTCAACTATTTTGGATTGGAAACCCGATTTTGGACAATTTGTAAAAAAATTGAAATGGATGTGGGAGGCATTATTTTCCACTTTTCCCCTTTTTGTTAATTGGCACCACCTTCCTTTATCACCTTCTTATGTTCTTTGTATCAAATCATAACAACTTTATGTTCATTCACAACATGGTTTTTCATATTGAATATGATGCCATGTGTAGGGTTGAAAGAAATAATATATATTTTGGATCATGTAGTGTTGTTGCTACTTGAAACTTAACTTGTGATGCAAAAGACACATCATGCACCGCATCACCTTAACAACTTGAACATGGACTATTGGTGATGGATCATTAGAATGCCCAAGTAAGGGAGGCTTAATGATGCACTTGAACTAAGATTTTTGGTTCTTTTGCAATTTAGCAAGTTAAACACCCTAGGACACTTATTGCTTAACATCAACCTCAACACTCTCAATCATCAACTTCGTAGTGGGTGCTTCATCCATGATGCCAATAGGTTGTTACACTAATTCATTAATGATGCCAATAATTGTAAACTTTTTCACCTCCTTGTTAATTACTTTGCAACCAAATGAAAAAAGAATATCATAATCTACAAATGTCATGTAAAAATATAAAACCAAGTGAAAGAGACAATTTTTCATGAAACCTTAAATCCTTCAAACACTTCAATCTAGGTGATATGAATGCATTAAACCCCAAATATTAATATGCATTTTGGTATCAAAACTATAAGATTAACTTGGTATAATTTTAAATGGGTTTTTCCAAAAGAGATACCAAGGGTGTACTAATATTGGATGGGTACCAAGTATAGTACATACTAAGATAATCAAGTTTTTAATACCAATGTTCATACCAAGTGTCAACCTATGTACTAAACCAACATTGGTTACAATTAGTTTGGTACATATTAACGATCACACCCTTTTTGTTTTGTCACATCGAAATCTCCTAAACTAAAGGACCCTTAGTTATGTTCTTGATACTATTTGGAAGCCTTTGATGAGTAGGGTTACACCAAGGTGATTTTAGAATGTTTAGACTTGCAATGCATGAATTATTGAATTTTGAATATTTTCATAACTAAAAATTCAATAATTTTCTTAATTAATTTTTTGGAAATTTGGGAGGTGTTTTTATTAGTATTGGAAAGCTTTTGATGACTAAAGGTGCATTAGGTGGTTTTGTTATTTTCATACAAGTATGGTTTGTAAGTCAATGTGGGTGCCAATGAATAGAACATTCCCAAAGTTTCAATTTTTGGGCAATATGCTAATCAAAGTGGCCCACTGCCACAAGAGGTCTTTTTTATCTTTAGGAAACACCATAACTAATTAAACTAATTAATGTGAATCACAATAAATAGCCAAATTGTTGTAAATCCTAGGTCAAAAATGATGATGAAAAAAAGTTAAGATTGAAAATTATATTCTAGCAAAGATATGGGGCAACATGCATGCAATATGCACCCAAGAAATATTCCCCAATAGTAACATAGTTTGTCCCATAATATCCTTTGTTCAAAAGTGTGAGCTTGTGTTGTATATAGTTATGTTAAATGGAAAAATTTCCACAATATTGTATTGGTAGTAATATCTTCTATTTGGGGAGCATTGAAAATATTTTATTACTTAGTCTGGTTCAACAAGATGCATAATACTTGTTTTCTTGTCAATTATTCTTAATAGTAAAAATAATTATATTTTACAATTCAACATTGTAATAAATAATAAAGTTATGTGCTTTAAATATTAGGTGAAACCATGGTCAAAATATATTTAAAAAGTTGATGAACTAAAGGTGAATTTGAAATTGAGACAATTTTTGACATAAGTATAAAAACCAAATTCAAAATATGTTCAAGTTGCATTATGAAATCATTTTTCTTTCCATTGAATTTAATATGATTTGATTACAAATTTGATATAATATGTGTAATTACTCTTACCTTCCCAACATTTTGATATGTTCCCAATGGGGAGGCTAAAATGTTTAGAATTTACATTACTTGCACCAAACAAGGTATTTTTTGGGGGAATTTTGTGAGAGAAACATTTCCCACCCAATTATTACCTTTTTTTAATTGCAAATATGTAACCCATCATAAATTTAATTATATAGATATTTTTATTTTATTTTATTTTATTTGCATCAAATTTTGATACAATATATTTATTCAAATGTTTCATTTTAATACTTGAAATTGTGAGGAGGGTGAAAGCATGGTAAACAACCTTTATACCTTGTCACAAAATATTACAAGTAGACACAAAAGATTTTTGATGCATTAAAACTAGACATACTATTTTATTCAATGATTAATATGAAAATAATCTTTCATTTTAATATTATAAATTTGAAAAATGAACATCTTCATATAGATTTAAGTAGATTTTACAAAAATTGCATTTACTTGGAGGAAGTTTCTAATCTTACAAAATGGGTTGCAAGTACATGAAATATTGAACTTTTTCTACTTTCAAGTTAATGGAGCCTTAAAAAATACTTGTGTACTATCAAAATATGTGTGTTATAATCATAATATATAAAAAATTTAGTGTAAAAGTAGGTTTGAACACCAAATTGATCCTATCATGCTCAAATCTAATTTTCACTTAATTTATGATACCAAAGCTTTTCAAAATTTGTATTCAACTTACTATAAACTAAATGGAGGGCCATGGTTTTTCATATTTTTACTTTCACAAGTTTTTAATCTACTTTCATGTGTTTATATCAAAATTTTGTCATTTTTAAACTACATTTTGGGCGCAACATTTTTTCTATTTACTTTACCATGCTTTCACCTAGGAATGATAAGGATGCAACTAGACTTGATAAGATCATGTGATAAAAATACTTTTGTTTTTACAAATCATATGTACTTAGCATATTCATCAACTTAAATATCTATATAAACTTGTAAGTTTTCTTTAGAATGATTCAATTGTTAATAATATGAAGGGATCTTTCACTTCACATTCCTCCACATTTGATTACTAAATCATTTACTAGTATTAGCTGATTTACTGTTTTATTATTGAATCTACTTATACCAATTAATATTAGTGTACATATACCAATACATGTATTTATAATGATCTTCAATACATATGTTATGTTTTTAAAGATTTTTTCTAAAGTTAGGATTAACAAATATGGGCTATATTGATTATATTTTCATTCATAATAAACACAATCCTACCACTAAACTAATTAAATTATAATTTTTACCCAACAACCAATATATGGGACTCTATTTTAATTGCTTATTTGCAAAATTGAAAAAATAAATCCCCTTGGTATATACTTCATAAAAACTATGGTATGACATTCCAATAAAGATCTTGCATTAAATGGCAATAGTTTATACATTTTTAAAATGCCAAAAAAAAATGCTACCAAACCAAAACCAGGGTGCAAAGGTGGTGAACATTATTCAATTTTTTTCCAAAATTAAAAAAAACAAGGAATATGAAAGAAAATATTCCTATTTCATTTTTCAATTTTCTCAATTGTGCAAAATTTCATATAAAACATATTGCTAATTCCATATGTTCTCAATGCCATAAGCTACAGTAAGTAAATTGAAAATGCTCAAAACCTTCAAAATAAGGATTGTGAGCAAATTAGACTTCAATTTTCTCTTACTCTCATTTTTTCCCCCCTTAAAGACAAGACAATTTAAAAGTTAACCAAAGTTTTGTGTTTTTCTTTATTAGTTATGAATTCTTGAATAATCATGTTAAGGGCTTCCTATATTGTTAATAGGTTTTTTTATGAATTATGGGTGTAGCACCTCAAATCATTAAAAAAATTCTTTTGGTATGATCCTAATACCAAGGTCACATGTCCTAGGATCTTAAATCGGTTGAATTTGAAAATCATTAATGAGGAAAGAAGAAGAATAGCCTTTAAAAGCTTGTTTGGATTTTTAGTGTCTCAAATAGATTGAAATCTTAAACCACATATAGGGGCACGATCATCTATGAAATTTTTCTATGTTTGAATGTAAACAATTTTTTTCATGAGTGCTAGGGTTATCTGTGTATCCTCAGCATGCTTTGGTAATTAAACATTCATATTTGATCAAATTGCATACCACAACAAAATACACAATCCTCTAGCATCACTAAAATCAGATGCCAAATATTATATTCATATCCATCTTTAGACTCATACTAATTTCTAAGCCAAGATCAGTCTTTTATTTCAAAATCCTTATATCAATGCAAGAATTGTAGGAACCTCATGGTCACCCTTATAATGGGGTTGTATTTTCAATTTTCAATTTCACAAAAGTGGTGAATTTTTGTCAAAAAAGAACAATTCTCCAAATTTCTATTTTAAGTTAAATTAAAAGAACAAAAATTCACCACCCAAAAGAAACCCATTGCCCTAGAATATGTGATGAATGTGTACATGTATAGAATTATAAGAACAACACTTAAACATTCATCAATTAGTGAATGGTCAAATAATGTTGGAAATCTTTCCCAAATACATTTTATTCATCATCTCTAATTTAATTGACTTATATGTTTTGAAATTTTTTGAATTAAATAATTTGAACAAGAGAAATAATATGAATAATGAATTGAACAAGGCATTTGAGGAAATTAAAATAGCCATTATCCAAATCTTTGAGATTCAAAACGGTTTCTAATAAGAATTTTGTAAATAAAGCAATAGTGTAAGTAATTGGTATTCATAATTAACCATCTTCCAAGTAGGTTCAATTCATTCTCATGACATTTAAAATATACAGTTCATTATATAATCACACACAAACATGTGGACTCCATGATTTCTTTTCTTTTCCAATTTTTTATCTCTCCAATTTTTTTCTCTAAAATATTCACTAGAGAGCAAAAATGTTGCCACAAGAAAATCCGTTGATGGGCTCATAAAGTTAAATCTGGGGAAACAACCAAAACAACAATATTGCAAGTGATATCGTGAGTTGATAGGATCGACTTTTGTAAAGAAAAAATAAAATCTAAGGATAGAAAGATATTTGATCATATTCAATGCATAAATTGAATCCACAATAGCCACTTGGATGATGTCTTCAGGTCCCAAGGTCCTAACCACTTGGGCTATTGGCCTAATGCCAAAAGACCCTATCAGGGTAAAGTCAAAAACAGAATATAAAGGGCGAGAAACTAGGGTGGGGCTATTGGCACCACAATAACACTTGTCCTTCCTGAAAGGCCAGTGCTCTACAGTAACTCAGCATGCTATAAATCAACATAGGTGAGGTTTTGAGAAAGTTCAATGATGTGGCACACAAGCTTGGTGATGGGTGGCCTTACATGGCACTATGATGTCGTGTACTTGGGCTACCTGGCAAATATTTCAACTTACATGTAAGATTCCACATGGGGGGTAAAACCTTTTTTCATGATTTGTAAGGTTTTTCCACTTATTTCCAATACATGATCTTCATGATTTAGCCAAATTTGGCTAAAGACAAATGAAAGTTAAAAAACATTTGAGCATTTTTAAACGACCGCCTATATTGTTAGCCTACCTATTGGAACCTACTATAGAATCTAGCTGTTTTAAAAAAAAAGTTCCCAAGTTTGGTGATTAGAAAACTCACAAAAAAAATTTCATTTTTGAAATAAAAATAAAAATTAGCCAACAACTGAATTTTGCCATATGCTGGGTAATGCACTTGGACAGAGGCGTTTTTCCACAAAAAAATGTAGCCAATGCACTCATGGCCACAATGAACCAACATCCAAGACCACACCATGCAGGATGGATGATGTGTGGACTGAAAACACTTTTTCATGGTATTCATCTCCCATAGCTAACCACTGTACTTAACCATATTACAGGTAGATCACTGAGGACGGTTAGTACATGGCTATCATTGCGGCTATAACATTGGAAACCGGAGCAGAATGTGGTAACCACAATGGGTAGCCATGTACTTACCAGTGAAAGTCTGGTAGTGATTTTTGTAAGTACCGGCTGGTAATTGGTATGGACACTTTTAAAAGGATTCATATGCCCTAATTTAGTCATGGCATTGGGTACCTTTGTACTTTTCATTCTAGTCTGGTCCTAGTAGGTATGGGGTCCAAGACTGATATTTGGCTGTTATGAAGCAAGTAGGGTCTAAAACTGAAACAAGACCTTAAGGGAGGGTCCTACCAGGCTGGTTGTGAATGGGCTTTTAAACCCAAGTTGAGCTTGAAGATGATGATGACAATGAGTTGTTCACACAAATTATGTTGGCATAGGTGGAGGATGAAGCCTAATGTTGGCTCGCTGAATCTTTGCTAGGACATCCAGAAAATTTTGATTGCCAATGACATCGAAGCCACTCACAAATACTGAGAGACTACTTTTCTTTGTCACTTGTCTATGATGATTAGATTTTCGCACAAGATATATGTTGAAACACACATTTGTTTTGTAGAATCTTGAATGTTGTTTGTGCTCATGATTTGTATTTTGTGTAACGCAAAGATGCATGTGAACATTTTGGTCTTTCTTCCACCCAAAAATTCATGGTAACTTTGTGAATATTCCAACATATGGTGTTACATCAAATGCCATCAACAAGTATTTTTATTTGGTTGAAACCATCATCACCAAATGTTTGAAACAATTCATTAAAGTGATTCATGAGATTTTTGAATAGGAGTACTTGTGGCAGGCATCATGTGTTGATTTGGAGAAACAATGCAAAATCAATGGGGACCACAATTTCCAAATTATGTTTGCTTCATTGGACTATATGTTGTACATATGGAACAATTACGTCATTGCTTGGCAAAAGCAATTCACAAATTAGGATAAACAAATTATTATTATATTAGAAGTAATAGTTGATTGATTACTATGGATATGGCATGTTTATTTTGGGTTGCTTAATATAACAATGATTTGAATTTGTTGGATCAATCTCCTTTGATTGCCAATTCCTTGGTGAATGGGATGATTTATATACATTTGTATCTACTCATCAATGAGATTTTTATCCAAGGAGATTGATTTTTTTCCAAAAACTTCACAAACCACAAGGTGAAAATCAACAACATTTTGTAAAATGTTAAAAGAATGCACAAAAAGATGTGGAACATTTTTTTGGGGTTCTCTAGGTTAGATTTCAGTTACTACAAATCTTAATAAACAATGAAATAGGGATGTGATAACAAATGTGTCGATGGCATGTGTGGTATTCCGTAACATGATTATTGAAAATGAATGTGAAAATCTAGAATTAGCTTGGTAAGACCACAATCCTTTATAATTTAAAAAAGGATTCACATTTGAAACATTCATAAATGGCACGAATCCCATAGAAAATGTTGATAGCCACTTTAGATTCATTAATGATCTCACTGAACATTTGCAGACATTGAACGACAATAACTTGTACAAGTATGAATGCTTTAGTGCATGCCTTGAGTTTCCATTGTCTATTGAAACACATTATTTGTAGTCCTTTTTTACTTGTGTGATTTTTATAGGACTTTTTCATTCACAATTTTAAAACCTTGTGGTGTTTTTGTGTGATTCCCATAAATTTGGATTCTCTAATTTTAAAAATATTAATTTTATTTCACCCCATCTACTTGCTTTAAGGTTTTTATTTCATAGGCAATGTTTTGCACATGTCTTTTAGCATGTTCGCACACTATGGAATGTTTTTTATTAATAATTAATAATGTATGAAGGTGAAGGATTGATGCTTTGGGTGTTTGTTTTGATAGAATTATAGTGCTTTTTGCAATGTGTTTTCTTTAAATGTCCCTAATTCATTTAAGGCAACAACAAACTCATGGTAGCACACAAATTTGGAGACATCATGTTTAATCACCCCCCATTCCATTTCCAAGCTTTTTATTAATCTTTTTGCACATGTTGGAGGTCAATTATTACAATTGTCATGTTATTGCACCCTGTTGCAAAACGTTGATGATTTTGTCCATTGCCAATCACAAGGTTTTGGAAATAAAACTTGCAAAGCTAGTGATCTTTTTAGCAATGAGTTCTTCCCTTTTTTTTATTTTGCATTTGATGCCATGAGAAACATGGTGCTCATTGTAGAAAATGTGCTAAGCTCCAAAGGTTCCTTGGATGCGTTGAAGAAACTTTGTCACATCATCACTTCTTCCTCCTAATGTCAAAAATGGTAATGAGCTCAAGGACTCCAATATTTTACATGAAAGTGATGACAAAAACATAAAATTCCCTACAAGGTCCAGAGACCTTATTTCAAGTGGAGGCACAAGTGGGATGCTAGTTTTTGGGTTTTTTTTTCTTGTGTGGGAGTTTATTGTTGTGAGGCATTCAATGTGTTCCCATGGAGATGCTCCAATATTGATACTAAGCACAAGCTTATAGATAGTACCAACCTCATAATTACCATCCACATGCATCTATGTACTTCATTATCCACCAATTGGCTTACCTATTTACCTACCTACATAAGACCAACTTACATAGTAACAACTTATTTCCTTGCCTTCATACTTTAAAATATATTTAAGCATGATTCACACCTAGTGTTAGTGAAAAATTGTTAAACTAGGCTAACATTACATAGTTGTTATAATTTACATGTTAAGTAATGATGGTGTTTTATCCACACTACATTCTCACATGTTGCTATGTATTTTTTCTTTTTTAGTTACCCTAACATCATGAGGGATTCACACCAAGAATATTCTAAAAATACACAACATCTTCATCATCGTTTCTTTTGACAAAAGTTCGCATCGTCTCAAGGTTGTCTCTTGGCATCCTTTCTTCAATTGCACCATATTTGTTGTGTCAATGTGCTTTAATCACTACTATGCCATCATTGTTGTGTTATTGTGCCTTCATTTCAATTGTGCCATCGCTATTGTTTTTCTGCTTTCATTTCAATTGTGCCATCGCTATTGTGTCATCATTGTTGTGCTTTTATATTGTCATGCTTTCATCACTACTACACCATTGTTATTGTGCTTGAGTTTCTTCAATTGTGAGCATTCACAATGTGTGAAATAATGAAGAACTAGGGGTTTGAAATCACTCTTGTGAACGGTAAGTGGGAAGAAAGTGGGATCTATACCCCCCTTTACCTTGTAGGTATGTGCTAGCCAACATGAAGTTAAATGGTCATTTTTTACCTTATCACCTAACATTGAAAAAATGTCTAAAATCTAGGATTTAGGCAAGATTGAATGTTAGCTACCATCAATGCTACCACTACTTGCCACTTAGAATGCCATATCATTGGCAGTATTAGCCAACATTTTATATGTGAATGCACCTAAAAATCAGGAAAAATTAACACCAACTTAACATCCATTTAACACCAGGTGTGAATCGTGCTTTAGGCACTTATTTAAAAACCTCTGCAATTTATTTTTTAGTGTAGTTGTATGTAGCCTTATACAGCGTAATAGGCCAGCATTATTTCCAAAAAGCTTGCCATTTTATTTTTTACTGCTTTTCCCATGATATCACTGGAGAAGAAGAAAAACTGCTGCAATTTTTATGCCATGTAAAGCGCTGAGAGGAAGGTGGGCTTTACCACGGGCCCACACCCAGCTCCAGCTTGCAGGGCCCTTATTCTGGTGAAGCCCGACTTTAGCCCATACACTGTTTAGTTACTTGGGTAGCCTAGTGTGAGAGCAAAGTAGCAGTGTTTACAGGCTAATTTCCCAATGGAGTTCCAGGAAACACGGCCGCCCACTCCTTCGACCTTTCCCTGTACTTTTGGAGCCACTTTTATGGTTGGCGTTAAAGTGCCACGGTAGCAGGGTTTGTTTTAAGGATTTTGTGATGCAGACAAAATGGCCATCATCCAGAAAATGTTTTTGTCAAATTTGGCGATTTGGATTTTTTTATTCCCCAAAATCTGGCAAATTTTGATCATTTTTCCCCTTGAAAAATCCTTTCTATAGCTAGGTCAAAATCATATTTTTGTTTAGGTCGAGAATTCACCAGTAAAGAAACACTGAAAAGAAAGTGTTTCTTCTACTAGCAAATTTCCAACATTTAAAAATATGATTTCGACCTAAACAAAGGAATTTTCATGAAAAAAATGACTCAAATTCGCCAGATATTGAAGATTTTTTTTTTCAAATTTTTATGATAAGTTCCAGTAGATATCCAAGAATGTAGAAGGATTCTTTTTTTCCTACTTTCATATCTGGTGCGTAGCCAAATTTGGCTAAATTATTCTTTCTGTGAATGATCGCCACTTTGACTACGTCACAAAATCCTTACAACAAACCCTGCTTCAAAATAGAGAGAGTACAGTATGCAAAGTTTACGTTGCGTAGTTGACAGCATCTTTCGCCAACTGGGCCCAAAATCTTACGTAATAGACTTTGATGAACTTGGTCTTTTTACTTTTTACTTTTTAACTTCGCGGCACGTGCCGAGCCTATCCTCAATCAAAGCAAATGTCCAGGTGGATGAATGTGATAGCGTAAGTGGGCGGCAGCCCATGCACCCAGTTGCCCACGAGGCGGTCGTCCATAGGTATCTACCCTCCAGCTCAAGTTGCTTGCTTTAACGCGGATGATTAACATAACTTTTGTGGGGTGCCTTCATCAACGCAACATCCAGCAGCAGCAGCAGCAGCAGGCGTGCTTTCATCCAGAGATAGAATTTTACATTAGCCAAGATTCATCCATGAGGAAACACACATATATCATCCATTCAGGAGGAGTAACTTACTTGTCTCTTTTACGTTTGTGGAACAATTCATCTGACCTCATCGCTTCTCATCCTTGATTAGTGAATGGAATGAATGGATGATTTTACCTACTCTCCTTCCCCACGGTGAATTAGCAGAGTCGGACTTTTATTTTGCGTGTGGTGGTGGTCGGTGGTAAAATTGTAATAAAATGAAAAGGTAAATGGTTAGGAAGTGATTATTGCACTGGCCAGAGTGAACCAGCACCCACCAGTGCACCGTCCACTGGATGCCCAGTATGACTCGGTTATAGATGAACCTTAACCAGAGTTAATATCTGGTTTCACCTTGGTAACCCATTTCTGTAAGAAGTAGGTTCTAGTCTACATACATAAAGCTACGTAGGTAAGAAAAAATAGATGACTATTTGGTGATTTATAGTTCATGCATTTAAGAAAGGGCTGATTTTCTTTTCCCCTTCAAAGATTAGGTCAGGTAAGGTACCATGGTACTGGCAGCTTTAACACTTGTCTATCAAATAATTAGTTTATTTTAAAATTCTCATTTCCACAAATAATTTGTTCTTGAAAAATTCAACATTTTTCCTTTGAGATTTATATTTTTGGAAATTTTAACATTTCTGAAAAATAATGTAATATCATGTGTACTGGAATCCTATGGCCGGGGAAAAAGCTCTCAATAAACCCAAAGTTATATATTGCTCTATTAATTTGTTTTGCACAAACTTTTGAAAATTAAGCTTTGATATTTAAAATTTTCACAACAAGTGCATAAAATTAAATTTAAAAATTTATGTAAACGTTCTTATATATTTGTTTCATATCCTCGTAAGTAGGTTTAGGGTTTAGCGAAGGGAGTGAGAAAGCTATGAGTATAACATAATTACACCATTACATAGATGGGTCTGAAACCATAGATAGACTCTGGATATAAATCCAGAAAGAAGGAGTCAAAAATGGCGACTGAGGTAACCACCATGGTTAGCTTGGGAACTGGAACCCAACAGAAAACTGTTTCCCTAGCCACTTACCATCCATCCATCATGGTGAGCTGATGGGTGCTGATTCTCTTCAGACGGATGGGGGCCCGGTTAATTAACCCCTGATTTATCGCCCATACTTAATCGCGATTAGCGGGGTTAGGGCTGCGCTGACGAGCGGTGGCGGTGCCGTGGTCTCTTCGCTTTCCGCTCGTGGAAATCTTCAACGCAGAATCCGGTGAACTTAAGCAGATTGCACGCTCTTTGCGCATGCGTTCTTGTTGTTGTTCCTCTGGTATTTTGTCTTTCGGTGGGTTTGCTGGGTTTTGGGGAGCCGATATTATTGTGTATCCACAAGCAAATAGCCGTCTTGAAATCTTTCGTTGAAGTAGTTTTTTTTTCCCCTCTCTGGCATCTTCTTCTGCTTTCAGAGCCTTTCGTTCCTTTGTGCTAGTTTTGTGTTTTCATGCAACTGGGCGGGGTATCTGCGTGTGTGTGTGTGTGTATCTTGAAGAGCGTTGAGGTTTTTTTTGCTTGTCTTCTTTGACGAAGGTTTTCATCTTTGCTTTCTTGCTTGCGGCCAGGAGATTGTTCTCCGGATTCAAGCATGATGAGTTCCTAGTATCAGGAGTCGCGGCGTAACGCAAATCTTTGAGGAAAGGGGGGAAGAAAGGGTTTTAAAGACCGGTTGAGAGTCAAGGGTTTCGAGATCAGTCGGCGCTGAAAATGTCTGCACTGCTTGGATTGCATCGTTGAAGGGCGGCTTCTTTCTTGGAACATAACTCTCGTGAGCAAACAGGTGAGGTTCTTTACTTGTATGGTTGGCCGGATCAGTTTCCTTTTTGGCTTAGGATCTTGGTATCCCGCGCGGATGTGAGGTATCTTTTTCTCTTTGTTTTGGTTCCTTGTCTTAGCGAGGGTTTCTTTCTTACCTTTGTCACGGTTGTTCCAATTGGGGATCAAAAACACTTTCTTAGACTCTGTGTTTCCGGGAGATGGTAGGATTGCAGGGAAGTAGTTTGCTGCCAAGATGGTCAGTGTTGGTATAGATCTGGTTGGCAGCTCTTGTCCATTTCTGGTGGGTTGTCTGCTGGTCGTGGGTGCTTTTAGTTTTTTTCCGGATTCCATATCTCTTCCTTTTTGTGGTTTTAGGCCAAGGAAACCCCTGTGGACTGATCATGAGTTCTTTTTCTGTTGGTTTTTTGGCTACTGTAGTGTTTGGTAGCTGCTGTAACTATTCCACCAACTTGAATGCCGTTCACAACGTTCTCAACCATGAGCCTCGGGTGCTTAACATGCAACACAATGGAAGGCTCTACAAAATCCTTCCGGATTGAAGATGAAATGGAGACACGCTCGTTTTCTGTGCGCTTGGAAGATGATGATAGAGTTTGCCTCACCAGATGCTGGGCTAACAATAAGAAGCAACAACAGCCACAGCTACCTCCGTCAACGACGACCACTGCCACAGAGCCAGTGTTAATGGCACAGGGATCCAAGGTTGCTCCTCTTTCAGATGAAGATATCATACCACGGCTGACTAGATGCTATGCAGTCCGCAGAGATTGCAGCTTTTTCCGCAACTGGTCTGTCAGTGAGGTTGAAGCTGCGACACTGGTTGGTCAATGAAGGTGCTACCGTCATCTGATGGAGGCAAGAGGCTTGAGTGTAATCTTTCTTCATCAATTCTGGTTTGGCTTTGTAGTTAGAGCTTCCTCACTTAGTCAGGAGGCCTCATGTCACTGGTATGTAGTGGTTAGTTCAGTGCTTGCTAGGTATTCTTTGTTTCCAGATCCTTCCAAAGAGACTGCCTACAGTTCACACTTTGCTTAGATCATTTCCAAAACAGTCAAGTCTGTCAGGGGGTTAGTATGGGTTTTGAGTGAATTTGTGCTCAAATGATCTGACATCTCTGTTAGTAGGGTTCAAGAACAAGTTTCAGTTAACTGTACAATACTGCTTTCCTTGTATTGTGTGGTTTGTATAACATAATACTGTTGTCTCTACTCTACCTATTTGGCAGTCTTGATTAAACTTGGATCATGTCCCTGTAGAGAGTGTGTGCATGTATTCAAGTAGAGAACTAGTACTACTATGGTGTTCAGATACTCATGGTCAGATAGATATCAAAATTTTACATGTTATGTGCTATTATTACATTAAGGTCTGGGTTAGCAGATAATGCCATTTTCTTGACCACATTATGTACATAATTGATGATCATAGGCTCGTAGTAGTGACCAAGATGTCAAAGAACAAAAGTTTGTGGCATGTTTTTTGGTGCAGTTTGTCTGCAGTTTTGATCCTTCTCTGTTATGATGGAAGGGTGGGCACATTAATGCTTGTTTTGGAGGTTTTGCTGTTTGTTAGATGTGGGGAGGTTTTGTTTGAAAGGTAAGATGCAGGGAGCCTGAAAGGTATGTGTTATGGTGGTTCATAATAATGGTCATGTACTCTGGGTTCCCCTTCCGAATTTGCTTGAAGGAGATTTTGAGGATTTCCCACCAAAAAGAAATTCATGGTATTGTTATTCTTCTCTTTCTCCATTTGCAATAAAACGAATCTGTGCACAAAAGGAATCCTGAAATTGAATCCAATTCTGTGACAACGAAAATTTAAGCCACTATGTGAGATATGATTGTTTTTAAGGGGATCTATTTTCAGCAGCCATCATCCCACTGGAAGCCTGTGGAAAGGAACAGGATTTGGGCGTCCACCGGCTTGCCACAATCAAATTGGACCAACTTTGGTTGATCTGATTCATTTGCTTGCCACAATCAAATTGGAGGTATGACGCAGGTGTGGTTGACAGGAGGGTTTATGGTTGACATCATCTTTCACCTTAGTTACCTAAACTGTATAGGTCCAGTATAGGTAGGATAGTAGGTGCCTAATAGGCAAGTAGATGGCTGCGTATGGTTTGTAGATGGACATTGAAATGCTAGTGGGTTGTAGTAAAACCAGAATGTAGGCTCTAAACCATGAGCGGAATCCGGTGGAATAAGTGTTTCCTGTCTCTGATGGTCGGCTGACCATAGGGATTGGTAACGGAAGCGGAGAAGAAAGGAAAATTACCTTGACGACTATGGCCAGCGTATTCGTCTCTGAGCAAATTTAGCCAGTTGGCTATTTTTAGTGGAGCTTGATCTCGACAGTATTTCTTGCAACATCGTCAGATTTCTTTATTAGGCCTAAAATGTAGCCTAAAATGTGAACAATCTTATCTATTTTAACTTCACTTCTACCCATAAGCCAAGTTTGGCTAAATCTTCTTGTGGTTAATTGCCAGTTTGGAAAAATTGGAAGTAACACAGAAGAGAAGAAAGAAAGTAACAGTGTTGGAAAGAGACAGTAGGATTTTGGGTAGCTTCCCCATATAACACTGACCTTTTCTTTCCAGCATTTTCATTAGATTTAAAACATTTCTTACACTTTTTTGGAGATAATTATCACATTTAGTAGAATCTTCAAAAAAGAGAGCTGGAAAGATTGACAGTAGTGGAGAGGAGATTTGGACCGACTGGAAAAGAAATAGAAAAGATAAAGAGCGCCAGTGCTTTACACAAGGTGGTAGGCCCCTAGAGAGACCCTATGTTTAATGGTGACCAGCAGTTACCTTCATCTCTAGATACTTCTTATATCGAATGTTGTCCTCAAAAAACCTCAACTTCTCCAGAGAACACAGAGAAAAACTAAGCAGAAAAAAAACACTGCTTTATGGTGCCAAACGAATTCTGCACAGAAATTCTGCACAACGCAGCATGCACCTAATATAAAATATTGAAAATATTATTAGAATCTAAAACATAAAAAAACTTCACAATTCAAAAGCAAAAAAAGTGATTTTAAAAATAAAGATACTAATCATTTGCCCTAGGCTCCAACTTGTTACACAACTATGCCACACTTGACAACATGAGAAATATTATGATGGAAAATATCCATTTTCATGTCAATGTTAACATTTTAAGCACTCCTCTGAAAATCTTGGGTTATTGGTAAAAACATCCAAGAAATTATTTTTCTCTTAATACATGAAACCACAGTTGATATTTCAAACCAAGTTTTTTCAAAAATTGATACATAAATTGAGAGAAATGGACTGCAACAAATTAGTACCAATGCAGATATTAGTTTAGAAACAACAACAAATTAGTAAAACATTCATTGGTACATTCATTTGAGGAGGAACATGTTATTGTTATCTACCAAAAGAAAATGAGACTAAATTTCATGCTCTGCTACTTTCATTACTCTCAACCTCTGGAGAAGGAACTAACTCGACAGAACAGAACTTCACACTCCTCTTCAAACAAACATCTGCATATTAGAAGTTTTAGAACTTCTAAACCATGATGACAATCCGCCCTGCCTACCCTACCAGAGATCGCTTCTCTACCAAAGGAGGAATTAAAAAATGATGGAGAAAATGGGGAAACAAAGAGGAGAAAGATCTGTACCAATCTTGAGAGAGTTCAAGAACTTGGTACTGCTCCAAAGGGTCTTCAAATCCAAGAATTGCCCATGAGTTTCCTAAATATTGGCAACCTATAAAAGGCCAACAAGCATTGGCAGAGAGAACGGCTTTCTAGAAGAAGCTCAGGAGTAGAGAAACATTCAGAGACAACAACAGGATTGAGAAAAGTAGGAATTATTCAGGTTTTGTACATCTGGTTGAACATCTGGTGTTTTCCATGTGTAAAAGAAACAAGCTAAAATAATTGAAACAAAACATGGGAGAGAGAATTGGTGAAACTTATCTTTCTTTCCAGACACCAAAGAAGAATCTCTCCTCAAGCTTACATAGATCACTGCTGGATAAATTTCAGCTTACTCCTTCCAAACAAACCACAATTGCTCTTGAAAACAGCTCTAAGGCACAATGCATTTTCTCTTTCCATATGAGAAAGGACCATGGACCTGCACTGGAACCATCAACAACCTCAATGCAGTCCCCAGTTATGGCCTTATGAGCATGTTTGTGCGTGTGCCTATACAACTACACACAATAGTAGGTGTGTTCCATAATTGTGCACAAAACCAGGTCACATTCAAACCACTCACTACAGTGACATCCCAAAAAGGCTGCAAAACAACTTGACGACACTTATCATGGGATTGTGATATTTCCTCGGTGGATTACGCTTGCATTGCACAGTTCAAGTCCTTGTTTCTGGGTGCTCCAGCAGTTTCCACAATATTTGCATCTCAAGGTAACCAGGTCTGCTGGAACCATCATATGCCATTTGGCCTTCAAATTGAACATGAGGCTAACAAGACTACCTCCACTTCACAGCAGCTTTTCCTTGATCACCTCCCAAAGATTTTCTCCGAATAGGTGACTCAATGCCAGTGATGTCTATAGATTTCTCTTTGAAAAGTCCCCCTGGGAGACTTGTCCGCACCTGACAAATTCATTGTGAAAAGGAATTATAATAACTTCAAATATAAACCAGATGAAGTAGGTAAATGAAGTAAAGAGCCTAGTGTAGAACAACAATTACCAAATGATCTATCAGTTACCTGAGATATAGATTTTGCACGAGGAGCTGGGGAGATGGGTTTGCTGATTCGAGCAGCCCCATTTAACGAGAGCCGCTTTTGATGTTTCCTTGGTGATTCATCACCCTCAGTCCTATTTTGAGGGCTTCCAAGCAAACGGAACTTAGCCTTCGCAGATTCTGTCGCTGCCATGTAGCGGCTTGTTGTTGGCTTGAAACTTGCAGGAAGATCATTTTCACCAGTCTCCGCCTCCTTAGTGTTGTTTGCAATATCATTCAGAGGCTTCTTGTTGCCTGTATGAGGCCATTATCACACCCATGTCAGAATGTACAGTAGATGTCTGTAGCTATTGGCAATAATCTGTCTGGCATATACTGTACAGCAAGCTTGAACAGCATACAGTAGTTCAGACAAACTGGTAGACACAGTGAGCAAAGAACAAGAAATTGACAGCAGGTTTATCTCCCAACCATAGTGACAAAACTTTCACCACCTTTGATGAAATGGTTTGATAGGTGCTTTTATGTGAAGACCAGAGGGTTTACCTGCTTGGGATTGCTGGGGACTAGCTTTGCCCATGCTCTCTCCTTCATGATCAACTCCATTACAGCCAGGGCTGTGAAGTGATGATGAGTTATTTCCATTAGTTGTCACTTCCTTCAATTCATAAGGTTCATGAGAGAAACTGCTTGGTAGATCTGAAGGAACTTTTACAGTGAATGGATGTTCTGGTGATGGTGGTAATATCACAGTTTTCTCATGCGCAGCTGATGAGAAGGATGCATCTTCCACATCTGCAGACAATGATGGCATCTGAGCTGCTGCATCTTCAACCTCTGTGGATAGTGCCTGCTCTGTAGATGGGACCTCCTCAGAAGGTGTGGTGTTCTGTATTGGGAGATCAGCAGCCATGGAGTCATGAATGTATGGTGGGGACGGAAGGGGCAAAGGAACAGCTGGCTTCTTCCCATTTTGAACTGGTCGAGACACTGAAACAGGCTTTTCTTCACCTTTCTTTGTTGAGGATTTCCCTCCAACCTTGAGAGAGATGTCACCTGGGTCAACATGCTTGTCAATATGCTTTGTCCTGGCCTCCAATGACTTCAGAGATGGAATGGCTTGCGAACCATCTTTCAGTTGATCAAGGCTGCGATTTTCCCAGGGACGGGCAGCCATCCATCGATCCATCCAACTCCAACCCCAATGTGGTTGATCTGGTTCAGTGTCAATAAACAGCATGTTCCGCTGTGGGGTACTTCGCTTCAACTGTCCATGCACATAAAAGGATGGACATATACTTACTTTCAGCAACATGATAGCTAACAACATAAGACTTGAGAACCGATACAACTTACCAAAACTTTATGTACTATCTCAGTACCTGAATTTAGTAAACATACCTGTTGAGAAAATGCATAGGCCATGGCCCGCTCACGCTTCCGAGCTGCCTCTTCTCTAATCTGCAATTTAGCCTTGTTGTCTTGCCCTGTTGTCCAACTTCCTTCCTGGAAAGACCAGCCAAAGCCCCCATGTAGACAAAGAGGGTTCTGTGTTTTAGGTTACATTCTAAGTGTTACTTCTTACATCAATGCACTTCCAAACAGAAGAGACCACCTCCTAAACTTGCTGAACTTGCCTCAAGAACTCATAATGGGTATGTACCTTTAGGATACCAATCTATTTCCAGTGAAATCTGTGAAATGGGAACCTTACTAACAGTCACCATAGCATTCGCTGACATACAGGGAATGTGATGTTTGAAGTGAACTGAAGTTAACAACAGTAACAACAGTAGGGATCAAACATACAGCAGCTTTACTAGGTCGAGAGACAAGCTGGCGACGTTGTCTAATTTGCTGCTGTACAGCTTGACCATCCTCTGACATGCGAACGCGACGAGCTCGTACTCGAGCTTGAACTCGCACAAGAGCTTCCATAGCTCGCAGTGTTGTGGCAGCTTGTCTCCTCACAGTGTGTCCACGAACCAATGCTTGAAGTCTTATCACACCTTTCAGAGCCTACCAAGAGGGCAAAGAATTAAAATTTCTTCTCTAAAATCGTACCAAGTATCATGCGAGCAAATTCAGATTTAAGGATTTCTTTGATGGATATATCAGCATGTAAGGCACTTCGAAATGTTAATAAAGACTTCCACACAGATATACAGCTTCTAGGACAAATGGTGATGAAATTTGTATCATGATTGGATGGATCATTGTTCTCTTGCAGAAGCATGGAGTTTCTGAGAGAATACAAAGTACTGACACTGCCTCCTTACCAAATGACTACGGAAAGCTCGCTGGATTTTGATAGCTGCCCACTCTTCCCTGCTCACAGTATCGTTTCCATTGACTTCAATGTTGCCCTTTGACTGTGAAATACCATCCTTTTGAAACCCATCTATAAGATTGACTTGATCACCAGCCAGTTCTTCGTCCAAAACTCCCTTGCTTCGTTCCTGCTCACCGTTCAGAATGCCAGTTTTCTCTATAGTCGGCAGTGGCAGTGGCACTGGTTTGGTGGTAGTCAAATTGTCAAAATTAGTGTGCCGGATCGCCTTGGCTGACTTTTTCTTTATGGCAATCACAGCACCAATGAAACAGTGATCAGAAAAATCAGCATGAAAGAAGTCTTAAGGAAGAAAACACCAGAGCCAGTTTCTTCTACATCCCACCCCACTCAGCTTCACCTAGCCATAAACAAGAAGAATAGCACCCAAGTCCAATCACAGGTGATATCACTATACATCTATACAAAGTATTACTGCACTAGAATTGAGACTTAGTGTGAAACCAAAACGATACAAGAAGAAAGAAGTGAATGGTTCATCATTTGTATTGATTGAAGAAGAATCAGAGAATGTGGGCTCGATTGAGGATTGAATCAAGACAGGAAAGGCAGTGGCAGCAGCAACTAGAAAGACTGTTCATGGAGAGGGCAATTATACCTGATCATCTTTACTATTAGCCGCCTTCTCCTTTGAGGGAGACCTGAATGCCTTGGTCACAGCCTTAAACCACTTCCCAGGATTTGCCTTCCCCATGGTATGGAATTTCCTTTACACTGGCGTTGGGTGCTGCATAAACTTCAGCCAGGAATTGAATTGATTTAGCTGGGATTCTTTGAAGAGTTCTAGGCAACAAACATTGCATGCATGTCGTTATTTGACCACTGCAGTTCTTGTAGAATAAGAAAGATATGTTCACCATGACAATGCAACCAGGAAGTTCTACATAGATATCATGGAATCATGGAAATCTCTACTTGTCACTCTCTATCCTCTGTCTTCATCAGATGCACAGCCATATTGGTAAAGACAGCACCAGGAGGACAACACTGAATTGACTCTTTGATGCAGAACTCTCTGTTGTGTGAGAATTGGACCAGGAAGACTGAAGAACAAATGGGAGCAACTCCAGATCCTGAAACTAGCCATCACATCATGAGTTCAATATCATCACATAGAGCCAAGGTGCAAAAGATAGTGAACTCGAGATAACCAAGACTGATTACTGATAGGGCTGAAGGAGGATGGAACAGTATTGTTCAAGCTGTACCAGATTTGTAAGCTAGTACTTTTCTCCACTTGATATCTCCAATCGTTGCTGAAGAAAAGAAGGTTTCGACAAAAGCGACAACACACTGCCAACGCCAAGTTCTCAGCAGTCTCTATACGATGCTCCTTGGCAATTCTAGAGGCCTTCTAGAGGAAAAAAAGACATCCAACATTCAGAGATGAAAATGTCTCCAAAATGCAACCAAACAAACACACACACAGTGTCAGAAACCCAAAACCAGTCAAAAATAAAAATAAAATCCCGTAACGATCTACTCAGTTGATCTAAACTCATCAGAAGCTTCACAGAACCGCAGATTAAAGCTTCGATTGAAACCCGACATACATACGTGTATATATTATCAACAAAGATTATCAAGCAGCAGGAGGTTCTGACAACAAACAGAAGTTCCTCTTTTACCGTTTTCTCCCTATAATAAATACAACCACCGCAGACGAAGAAAGAAGGGGATGGAAAAAATAAACGGACATCTCTCTCACCTTACCAACAACATTTGTTCTTCGCACTTGATAAAAGCTACTAGCTAGTTCTCGTCAGAAACAAAGAAAATTCTCGTAACGATCTACCTATGCAGCCAATCTACACTCATCATCAGAAGCTTCACAAAATCACAGATTAAAGCTTCGTTTAAAACCCGAGAAATAGAGCACAAAAACATTCCCAAGCATCAGCAGGAATAGGAGTAGCAGCTTCTGACAACAACAAACAACAACATTTCCTGTTTTAGATTTTTTTCTCCCTATAATAACAAATGCAACGACAACAGACGAAGAAGAAAGAAGGTAATGGACACAATAAACAGACATGTTCAGATTGTTGTCTCTCTCACCTTACTAACAACATTTGTTCTTCGCACTTGAATATAGAAGCTACTAGTTCTCCTCCGCCACCATCATTCCGATGCAGCTGGATCGATTTTCTTCGTCTGTTTGTAATCTCCCTCTGTCTATCTCTTCTCCGGCAGCCTCTCTCTGTTTCTCTCTCTGTCTCTCTGTGTCTATCTCTTTGCGCGCACACAAGAAGAGCACGCCAAACACCAGTACTCTGCAAAATGCGCAATACTCGTCCTCCACAGTAGCAGAGAGGGAAAGAAGAAGTACTGACAAGAGCGTGGGTGATGTGTAAAAGACGAACTCTGTTTACACAAATAAGCCAAACAAACAAGAAACTTTTATTTTCAGTCCTTTCCTTTCCTTTCCTTTTCTTTTTGAGCACACAATGAAGTGCTCTCTTTACTCATTACACTGCTCTTCTCCAAAATGATGCGCACTGCTGGTCTTTCATCCTCCTCCCACAGTAATGGAAAGAAGAAAGTGTACCTACTTACAAGAGCAGCATCGTCATGTGTAAAAGACAAACTCTGTTTACATACATACCAAGGGGCTTGGTTGCCAATTATGAAAACACAGCCCCCCCCCCCCCATCCACCCCCCCCCCCCCCCCCCCCCCACCAAACCCACCACCCCCCCACGGCGCCGCGGTACAC